>ENA-OSJC01000066-OSJC01000066.1-marine-metagenome-genome-assembly--contig:-NODE-66-length-103104-cov-23.712202_pt1 | contig 103104 bp, 117 predicted proteins | sample MGYA00237885_ERZ534234 | MGnify/ENA primary metagenome ERZ534234 (study PRJEB26413, sample SAMN06343907) | marine metagenome | isolation source: coastal waters | place: Atlantic Ocean: West Antarctic...
GCGCAGGACTCATAAGCCTGAGGTCAGTGGTTCGATTCCACTTCCCGCTACCAATAAAATCAACACTTTTGATTTGTTATAAATATTTATGTTTTTTGATGAAATCAGCATAAGAGCCGTGCATTTTATCTTTTTTTGATATTCTAATTTTTTTACTTGGCCATTTAATATTAAGTCCTGCGTCTAAAGGAAATATTCCATCTTCATACTGAGGTTTGTAAAAATTAGATAATTTATAATATATTATATTAATTTCATCCAAGCTGAAGTAGGCGTGCGCAAAACCTTGAGGTATGTATAAAGATAAACAGTTTTTTTGAGACAAAATAATTTTATATATCTTTCCGAAGGTTTTAGATTTCTTTCGAAGATCAATAACACAATCTAAAATTTTACCTTTTATGACATTAACATATTTTGCTTGTTGAAACTTGTGCTGAAAGTGGAATCCTCTTAAAGCATTTTTTTTAGATGTAGTGCAATACTCGTAAACAAAATCACTATAGTTGATAATTTTTTTATTATATATAATTCTTAAACTTCCTCTTGAGTCACGATGATTGTCTTGTTTTATTACTTTAAGACCTTTAAAACGAGTATCAATTACTTTCATTTAAAAATTTTCTTATTTTATTTAAACTCATATCTTGTTTCAATGGAAAGAGACCGTCAGAAGTTATTTTTTTTACTTTTGAGTTTTCTTTTTTGGCAAATTCATAAATAGTTTTAGAAGGTCCCCCAATATTATATACTCCTCTTTTGTTTATCATTCGTAAAAAAATTCTTGCTAGATCACCCTGATAAATGAAATTGCTTTTAACATTAGAGTATGCTTGTTTATGTAAAAATGGTTTTTCAGTCATGCACACTCTTAATATTAGAGAATTTTTATACATTTGAACTGAGGCCTCACCACCAAGTTTTGACCAACCGTAATTATTCCAAGGTAGTAAAGGATCTGTTTCTTTATAGTTTCCTTTTTTACCAGGATATAAATAACTTGTAGAAAAATATATAATTTTAATTTTACGTGATACACAAGCTGTAACCATGTTTGCTGTTCCTATTATATTTAAATTAATACTTTTTTTAATTTCTTTTTCATGAATACTCATAGGTCTAGACAAACCAGCAAGATGTAATATTGCATCTGGCTTATATTTTTTAATTATTTTTACGATTGAATTAAAACTTAAAATATTTAATTCATTTTTTGTCAAGTATATAAATTTTAAATTTGTTTTAATTTTTTTGAGTTCGTTTGCAAATCTTCCATTACCTCCTGTGACTAAAATTTTTTTCATAAGTTTTATTTGCTACTTATTAATTTTAAGTAGCTAGAGTATTCACAACTACCATAAAAATTTATTGCTTTTTTAATATTTTTTTTATTGATCCATTTATTATTAAAAGCAATTTCTTCTATGCATCCAATTTTAAATCCTTGTCTTTCTTCAATTGTTGCAACAAAATTTGATGTATTATTAAAATCTTTTATTGATCCTGTGTCCAACCAAGTACTTCCCCTGCCAATTATTTCTGCATTTAACTCTTTTTTATGCCTATATTTATTCAATATGTCTACAATTTCAATTTCTTTTCTTTTTGAGGGTTTTAATAGTTTGCTGAATTGAACTACTTTATTGTCAAAGAAATAAAGTCCAGTAATAGCCAAATTAGATTTAGATTTTTTGGGTTTTTCAATAATACTAATAATTTTATTTTTCTTATTAGTTGTTGCAACACCATATAGTGATGGGTTTTTTACTGGATGCAAAAAAACTTTTGCACCCTTAGAAAGACTTGCACATTTTGTAAGTTTTTTTGTTAAGCTTTGACCGAAAAAAAAATTATCTCCTAAAATTAAAGCTACAGGACTATTTCCTATAAATTTTTCACCTATTATAAATGCATCGGGCAGACCTCTTGGCTTATCTTGTTCTGCATAAGAAATTTTAATACCTAAGTTTTTTCCATCAGGCAAAACTTTTTTAAATTGGTTAACCTGTCCTTTGTTTACAATTATCAGTATATCCTTTATTTTTGCGAGCATGAGCACAGAGAGAGGATAATAAAATAGGGGCTTATCATATAGTGGTAGAAGTTGTTTGTTTACCGCTTTAGTAACGGGACTCATTCTAGAACCTATGCCACCGGCAAGAATTATACCTTTTTTTATCATATTTTTAATCCAATTCTTTTTACGTATTCTTTTTTAGAAATTGTTTTAAAATATTTAAGGTTATTTGTATACCAGTCTATAGTTTTTATAAGACCATTTTTAATATTTGTAACAGGTTTCCATTTAAACGTTTTTTGCATTTTTTTTGAGTTTAGGGCATATCTAACATCATGACCGGGTCTATCTTTTACAAATTTAATTTTAACTTTTTTGTCAATTTTAGATAATTTATTTTTCATTATCTTAAGTATCAAACGCGTTAACTCCACATTTGTTAAATTATAGTCACTGCCAATATTATAACTTTCTCCAATTTTACCTTTTAAAGATAAAATTTCTAGAGCCCTGCAGTGGTCCTCAACATATATCCATTCCCTTGAATTCAAACCTTTTCCATAAATTGGTAGTGGTTTTTTGTTTAATATATTGAAAATTAATTTTGGAATTAATTTTTCAGGAAATTGTTTTGGTCCATAATTGTTTGAACAATTAGAAATAACAGCAGGAAATTTATAAGTTCTAACGTATGATTTTACTAGATGGTCTGCACTTGCTTTTGATGCAGAGTAGGGTGAACTAGGTTTGTATGGATAATTTTCATCAGCTCTTTTTGATTTATTAACTATGTCTCCGTAAACTTCATCTGTTGAAATATGAACAAGTTTAGTTTTTATTTTTAAATTTTTATTATAAAATCTCATTGACTCAAGAAGATTGAATACACCAATAATGTTACTGTGTATAAATGGTTCTGGTGCATCTATTGATCTATCTACATGAGTTTCAGCTGCTAGATTAAACACAACAGAAGGTTTGTATTTTTTAAGAGTTTTAATAATTACATTTTTGTTATTAATGTCAGATTTAATAAAAACATAGTTTTTATTATTAACATTATTTAAATTATAAACGCTTCCCGAGTAAGACAACTTGTCAATATTTACAACAAAATAATTTTTTTTTAAAAAAAAATTAACTAAATTACTTCCTATAAAGCCTGAACCACCTGTTATAATAATTTTTTTCATTTTAAATAAATAGATTATACTTGTTTTTAATATTAAATTAGCAATAACATTTTATAAAATTGAATAATGTTAAAAAAATGACAAATAAACAACTTACAATTATTATTACAACTTTTAAAAGCGAAGATAAGATAGAAATATGTTTAAATTCAATAGATGTAAATACAAAAGTAATTATTGTTGAAAATTCTAATAATGAAAAATTTAAAAAATATATAGAAAAAAAATATCAAAATGTCGACTGTATTCTAACAGGTCAAAATCTTGGATACGGGAAAGCCAACAATATAGGATTAAAAAAAGTAAAAACTGAATATGCTTTAATTTTAAATCCAGATACCGTGCTAGACAAAGAAGTAATAAAAAAATTTTTTATTTTTGTAGCTCGAAATATAAATTTTGCCATACTCGGCCCTGCGCAAAACAAAATTCAACTATCTTTACAAAATAACGATATGAATCTACTTGAAACAGATTCTGTAAAAGGATTTGCTGTTTTTTTGAATATGAAAAAATTTTTAACAATAGGTTTTTTTGATGAAAATTTTTTTTTATACTTAGAGGAAGTAGATTTGTGCAAAAGATTAAAAAAAATAAATGAGAATATATATTTAGATACAAATATAAAAATTTTTCACGAAGGTGGTAAATCTACAAATAAGACTCATTTTAACGAGATTGAGCTAACTAGAAATTGGCACTGGATGTGGTCATTGTTTTATTACAACAGAAAACATTTCAATTATTTTTACGCTTTAATCTTAGTTTCTCCTAGATTTTTTTCAGCTTTAGTAAAAATTCTTTTTTATGGTTTATTTTTTAAAAGTAGAAAAAAATCAATATATCAAAAAAGATTGAGTGGCCTCATCAACTCTATATTAGGAGAATCTTCTTGGTATAGACCAACTTTAGATTGATTTATTTTGTCATAAATATAATAAAGACGAATGCTAAGTTCTAAAAAAAATATTATTATCACCGGTGGCGCCGGATTTGTGGGTTCTAACTTAATTAAATTATTAATTAAAAAAACTAAACATAATATTATTAGTATAGATAACTATTCATCAGGAACAAAAAAAAATCATATAAAAAATAAAAGAATTAAATATATTAAAAATCATACTAAAAATATTTCTCAATTAATTAAAAACCCAAAAGCAATACACACTGTTTTTCATTTCGGTGAATTTGCAAGAATTTATCAAAGCTTTCTGAAAACGAATGAATGTCTTGAGTCTAATTCTGTAGGCACAAATGCAGTTTTTAATTTTTGCTTAAAAAATAAAATTAAAATTATTTATTCAGCAACTTCAGCCGCCTTAGGAAATAAAGGAGATGATAAAAATTTATCCCCTTATGCTTTTACTAAAGCAAAAAATTTAGAGTTGTTACAAAACTTAAAAAAGTGGTTTAACTTTAAATTTGAGATAATTTATTTTTATAATGTTTATGGGCCAAATCAAATTTCTAAAGGTAACATGGCTACTGTTATAGGTATTTTTGAAAATTTATATAAATTAAAAAAAGCCTTAACTATTGTTAAACCAGGTACACAAACGAGAAATTTTACTCATGTCCAAGACACTGTAGAAATTTGCTATCGAGCTTGGAAAAAAAATCTTTGTCGACATTATAGCATTGCAAGTAAAAAATCTTATTCTGTTTTAGAGGTAGCTAAAATGTTTCGATCAAAAATAAAATACTTACCTAAAAGAGCCGGAGAAAGATATGCTTCTGCCCTTATAGATATTAATTTGTCTAATAAAATTTATAAAAATTTTGGAAAAATTAGCCTAAAGAATTATATAGAATTTTTTTTATTCAAGAACTCTTAGTGCCCTGAAAATTCTACTAAACTTTCTGTAAAATAAGATTTTTTTTTAAGCAGATTGTTCCCAGGTAGATCAAATAAATTTATAATAAATATAAAGCCAGCCACAACTCCCCCGGACATTTCTATTAATTTGGCTGCTGCTTCAGCTGTACCACCGGTTGCAATTAGGTCATCAATCACTAAAATTTTATCGTTTTTATTAATTGAGTCTTTGTGAACTTCTATTGTAGCTTCTCCATATTCAAGTTTGAAATCAACAGAATATCTCTCTGCTGGTAATTTATTTTTTTTTCTTAATAGAACCAATGGTTTATTAGTTAAATAAGAAAGAGTTGAAGCAAAAATAAAGCCTCTAGATTCAATAGCTGAAACTTTATCAAAATCAATTTTTTTTGATATTTCAATAATTTTATCTATCGTATAATTAAAAGCCTTAGGTTCTTTAATTAACGTTGTTATATCTCTAAATAAAATTCCCTTTTTTGGGTAATCTTGAATAGACCTTATGTATTTTTTTAAATCCATATTATGCTTCTATATCTAACAAAAAAGCTTTAATAATTAAACGATGAAAAAAAGAAAACTTGGGATAATTGGTGGTAGTGGTCTTTACAAGATAGAGGGTTTTGAAAAACCAAAGTGGAAAAAAATTAAAACAGCCTGGGGATTACCTTCAGATGAGATTTTAACTGCAAAATATGGAAATGAGGAAATTTATTTTATCCCAAGACATGCACGTGGTCACAAAATAAACCCAAGTAATATAAATTTTAGAGCTAATATTGATGCTTTAAAGCAACTAGGTGTGACAGATCTTATTTCTGTATCTGCTGTTGGGTCTCTTAAAGAAAATTTAGAACCTGGTAAGTTTGTGATTATTAACCAATTTATTGACAGAACTTTTGCAAGAATCAAAACCTTTTTTGACGAAGAAATAGTTGCTCATGTATCAATGGCGAAACCAACAAGCTCTAGTTTGTCTGATTGTAGTGAAGCAGCATTAAATAAATTAAATATAAAAAATCAAAGAGGAGGAACTTATGTAGTTATGGAAGGTCCTCAATTTTCGACTTTAGCTGAGTCTAATCTTTATAGGTCTTGGAATGCTGATGTTATTGGTATGACTAATATGCCTGAAGCTAAACTAGCAAGAGAAGCTGAAATTAGGTATTGCGCAGTTGCGATGGTAACTGATTATGACTGTTGGCATCCGGATCATGAGGAAGTAGATGTGTCTATGGTTATAAAAATACTTACACAAAATGCATCTAATGCACAAAATATGATCAAAGAAATTATAAAAACTTTTAAAGATTTTTCAACAGATAAGGACCCAGCTAATGATTGTTTGAATGCTGCAATTATTACAGACCCAAAATTCAGAACAAAAAAAACAATTAAAAAACTTCAGCATATTGCGGGTAGAGTATTAAATAAAAAGTAATGCAAATTAACGGAAAAGCTTACAGAACAATTTGGTTTGAAAATAATATTGTAAAAATAATAGATCAGACAAAACTTCCTCACCAATTCCTAATTAAAGATATAAAAACAGTTCAAGACGCAATTAATGCAATAAAAACAATGGAGGTTAGAGGCGCGCCATTAATTGGTGCTACTGCTGCATATGGATTAGTTTTATCTATTATAGAAAAAAATGATTTATCGTATCTTAAAAAATCAAGTAAAGATTTAATTTCATCTAGACCTACAGCTATAAATTTAAAATGGGCAGTAGATAGAATGATGAAAAATCTTTCTGGTGTAAATAGTAATGAGATTTTAAAAATAGCATTAGATGAAGCAAAATCAATTGTTGAAGAAGATGTAGTTTTTTGCAAAAATATTGGAGCTCAAGGACTTAAAATTATTGAAGAAATAGCGAAAAAGAAAAAAGACATAGTAAATATTCTAACTCATTGTAACGCAGGTTGGCTTGCAACAATAGACTGGGGCACCGCAACATCACCAATCTATCACGCTCACCAAAAAGGAATTAAAGTGCATGTTTGGGTAGACGAGACAAGACCAAGAAATCAAGGAGCTAATTTAACTTCTTATGAGTTAAATGAAGAAGGTATACCTAATACTATTATAGCAGACAACACTGGAGGAATTTTAATGCAAAGAGGTCAGGTTGACATGTGTATAGTGGGAACAGACAGAACCTTATATAACGGCGATGTATGCAATAAGATTGGAACTTACTTAAAAGCATTAGCAGCAAAAGATAATAACGTTCCTTTTTATGTTGCTTTACCTAGCTCAACAATTGATTGGTCAAATAAAGATCCTAAAGCAATACCTATAGAAGAAAGAGATTCAAGTGAACTTTCACATGTAGAAGGTTTGGATAAAAACAATAAATTACAAAAAATATTAATTTATCCAAAAAAAAGTAAGTCAATGAACTTAGCGTTCGATATAACACCTGCTAAACTAATAACTAGTTTGATTACTGAAAAAGGGGTGTGCGAAGCTTCAGAAAAAGGCTTGAAAGAGTTATTTAAATGAGAAAATTAAGAGCCTCTATAATTAAATATTCAAAAAAATTAAATATAACTAATTTATCAGCCTTAAGATCAGGAAATATTTCAGTGCGTGCCAAAGAGAAAAAAATAGACGGGTTTTACATAACACCATCAGGCGCAAAGTATTCTTCACTAAAACCTAAAGATATAGTGTTTGTTACACTAAAAGGTAAATTTGACAAAGAAAGAGGTATTCCATCTTCTGAATGGAGATTTCATCAAGATATTTATGTGAACAAAAAAGAAGCGAAAGCAATTGTTCATGCCCACTCTACTTGCGCTACGGCTGTATCGGCCCACCAGAATTCTATCCCAGCGTTTCATTATATGGTTGGTGTAGCGGGCGGAGAAGATATAAAATGCACAAAATATGCAACTTTTGGAACAAGAAAATTATCAAATAATATTTTGTCTGCATTAAAAAATAGATTTGCATGTTTGATTGGAAATCACGGACAGATTGCATTTGCAGAAAATTTAGACAAGGCTTTTGAGTTGGCACAAGAGGTTGAAAATATTTGTAATCAATATATTAATGCCCTAAGAATTGGAATACCCAAGATACTTTCTAAAAAAGAAATGAATATAGTTTTAGGTAAAATGAAAAATTATAAGAAAGGTTAGTTTTTTTATGATCAAAGTTGGAGAACACATCATATTAGATTTTTTAGGTGTTAAAAAAAATTATCCAAAATCATTTTATGAAAAAATAATTTATAAAATTGCAAAAGCTGCTAAAGTTGAAATCTTAAATGTTAGTAGTCATACGTTCCAACCTCAAGGATTTACTTTAGTAGCGTTGTTATCTGAAAGTCATTTTAGTTTTCACACTTTTCCTGAACGAGGAGTAATTAGTTTTGATTTTTTTACATGTGGAAAAGTTCATCCAAAAGTTGCTTTAAAGATTTTAAAAAAAGAAATCAATCATGAAAGAGTTGTAGTAAATAGTTTTGAACGTAGCAGTGTAAGTTTATATGACGATATTTACAGTACACCAGGACAAAAAAAATATTATGTAGTTAACAACGTGCTGGAAACTTTTACCTCTAAAGTAGGTCAGTTTGTTGAAATAATGAATTTAGAAGAATTTGGCAATGCACTTTTCATTGATCACGAAATTCAAGTAGCAGAAAAAGATGAAAAAATTTATAGCTCAACATTTTTTAAATCTAGCTATGACTTAAGTAAAAAAAATAATAATGTTGCTATTATCGGAGGAGGTGATGGCGGAGTTGCTAGAGAATGTTTAGATAATAATACTAATTATATTGATTGGTATGAACTTGATCCTGAAATAGTTGAGTCATGCTATAGACACTTGCCTACAGTGTGTTCTAAAGTTAAAAAAAGCAACACAGTTAATACATTCTGGGGAGATGCATTTGAAAGCATTAAATTAGTAGAGGATTCAAAATATGATAAAATTTTTGTAGACCTCAATGATGATCAATATTGTATTGACCTTGCACGCAAAAATATGAAAGGTCTAAAAAGAATTTTAAAACCAGGTGGTGTAATCACGGCCCAGGTAGGTAGCAAAGATAAAAAAGCTAAACAAGTTGAAAATTGGTGCAATGTCTTAGAAAAAAGTTTTGGCAACGTCTATGTTTCTGGAGTTTACATTCCTAGTTTTGATTGCAATTGGAACTTTGCTTCGTCTATAATGAAATAAATATTTAGTGTTTATTCTATGTTTAAAGTTTCCTGTATCCAAATCTGCTCTGGCAAAGATATAAAAAAAAATATACTTTTTTCAAAAAAATTAATTATCAAAGCTATAAAACAAAAATCAGATCTTATTATTACCCCAGAAAACTCTTCATTATTTGGTCTTAGTAAAAAAGAATTGATTAGCTGCACTACATCAATGCAGAAAGATTTTTATCTAAAAGAAATTAAAAAAATTGCAAAAAAATATAAAAAATGGATTTTAGTAGGCTCTGTCGTTATTAAAGAAAACAACAGAATAAAGAACAGATCAGTTTTAATAAATCCTAAAGGTAAAATTCAAACTTACTATGATAAAATACATATGTATGATGCTGTATTGAGTAAAAAAGAAAAGTACTTTGAGTCTAAAACTTATACTCAAGGAAAATTAATCAAAACAGCAAATTTACCATGGGGTAGAATAGGCTTTTCTATTTGTTATGACGTAAGATTTCCAAATATGTATAGAAAACTTTCAAAAAAAGGTTCTTTGTTTATTTCAGTACCATCTGCCTTTACTGAAACTACAGGAAAAAAACATTGGCATAGTTTGTTAAGAGCTAGAGCCATAGAAAATTTTTCTTATATATTTGCGCCAGCTCAATCAGGAACACATTGGAACAATAGAAAGACTTTTGGCCATTCATTAATTATTTCACCAGATGGAAAAATTTTAAAAGAATTAAAAAAAAAAACTGGTATCATTTCTGCAAGTATTGACCCTAGTTTATCTTTAAGTTTAAGAAAAAAAATACCAAGCTTAGATAAAGATTAGTAGTATGATTTTATCTCTTTAATATTTGAACCTAAAACCTTGTTTATTTCTAGCTTAATTTTGGCACGTAAATCATTTTTTTTATAAACATTTCTTGAGAGTTTAATAAAGCTTTCACCAAAATCATTGTTCTTTTCAGCCAATCTTTTCCCATCTTCAATATCCCAGAGTTCAAGATTTATTTTTTTAAGCTCTACGATTAAATTTTCTAACTCTTTATTAGTTTTATTCAGACCATGTTTTTCCAATGTTTCATTCAACGATTTAAGTTCTTTTGAAATGTCTTTAATCTTATTGATATCTTGAATTTTTATTTTTTTAATCTCTAAAATTGACACTTTATCAAACAGTTCACCAACTGATATTTCTGCCAATATTTTGCCTAATTTATTATCCATGTTGGTTTTTTTTAAATATACTATAAATATTATTTAAAATAGTAAAAAAATGTCAAATTTATTAATTATAAAACATGGTTCTTTAGGTGATTTAATCCAAGCTAATGGAGCCATGGAAGATATTAAAAATGCTAACTCAAAATCACATATCGTACTTTTAACTACAGCACCATATTTTGAACTGATGAGCAAATGTCCTTACATTGACGAAGTATTGATTGACAAGCGATTTCCAAGATGGAATTTATTTTATCTGCATCAATTAAAAAAAAAATTATCAGTCTATAATTTTACGCATGTATTTGACTTACAAAATTCAAGTCGTACTAAGTTTTATAGCAAGTATATTTTAAGTAAATCTGAATGGTCATCATCAATTACAATGTTAAGACAAGGAGAAAAAAAATCTGATTTTGACGAAGAGCCAGTTTTAGAAAGAATGGAAGCGCAACTTCAAAAAAGTGGGATCAAAACAAATAATGTAAAAAAATCCAATCTTAGTTGGGCAGTAGTAAATATTAGAAATATTACTAAAAATTATTTTAATGGAAAATATATTTTACTATTTCCATTTTGCTCTCCAAAATTAGTTGATAAAAAATGGCCTTACTATCATGTGCTAATATCTCAGCTTAAATCTAAATATAATAGAAAATATGATATTATTATAGCACCAGGCCCAAATGAGATAAAAGAAGCTAAATTACTAAATGCACACACGGTATTAGACCAAGGTAGATCTTTAAAAATTGATCAGCTTATAAGTTTGATTAAAGATGCAAGTTTTATTATTTCAAACGATACAGGCCCAGCTCACATTTGTAGCCACATGAACAAAGCAGGAGTAGTTTTATTTGGAAGTCATACTTCTGCACATAAGGTGAGTGTTGAAACAAAAAAGTTTAAACCAATTTCTGTAAAAGATTTGAACTTACTCAAGGCCGATACTGTAATGATAGAAGTTAAAAAAATCTTAAATTAAAGATAGATATTGCTTGATAACATTTTCCCATTTAAATTTTTTAGAAAAATCTTTAGCCTGTAGTCCTAAAATCTTATAGTTTTCATTTTGAAAAAATTTTAAAATTTTTTCATAAATGGAATTTAAATCATTACCATCACACAAGTACCCTGTTTTACCATCTTCAATCGCATCTGCTTCACCTCCAGCTATTCCCCCAATAGAACCTTTGCTATAACTGCCCGCTTCAATAAAAGAAATGCCAAAACCTTCAACAGACTTTTTATAAATAATAGAAGGCATCAGAAATAAATTAGCTTCGTTTAACAATGCTATTTTAAGTTTTTCTTCGGTTCTTTTAAGAAAAATAACTTGTTGTTCTAAACCTAATTGTGTCCTTAAGTTTTCAAGGTTATTTTTTTCTTCTCCATCTCCTATACAGACATATTTAATGTTTGGGTAAGTAGGTATTAAGTTTTTAATAGTCATAAATATATTTTGGTGACTCTTTCTTTTGTCAAGTCTAGCTACGGTAATGATTTTAGGAAAAGCAGAGCCAAAAATTTCTCTAGCTTTTTTTTCTTGTTCTTTTTCAATGTCAATCGGGTAATCAGTTCCAGGGTTAATTACATGAGTTTTATCTTTGTCTAAACCTACACTGATTGCCAAGTCTTTAGTGAAATTAGAATTGGCAATGATAAATTTAACTTTTTTAAAAGCTTTTTTCATTCTAGAGTTTAAAGAGCTACCCACAGGATGATTTATTTCTTTAGAATGAATTAAACAAAAATTAGTAAAATTATTAAAATGTTCTAAATCGATATGCTCGAGACTTTTCCAATGGTCAAAAAATATAGCTTTAACTTTATTATTTTTTAAATACTCATTAACGGCAAAGGCTTTTCTAAATTTTCTAAATATTTTAAAACCTTTTATTCTTCGAATATCTAAATTTGAAGCTTCATCGTAATTATTACAACCAATGAATTCATCGGCAAAAACTTTCACAGGACCATGATTTGCAAGGCTTTTTGACAAGCCTTCCATTAAACTTTGTATTCCTCCGATATCTGGTGGAAAATTTCGAGTGACTACTACAAACATTAGTTTTTTTTATTCTTGGATTAATATTGTAAATATTTTAATATTTAATTAAAGCTATTATATGATTAAAGATTTTGAAAACAATACTCCAATAATGCACGAGAATTCTTGGGTTGCTGACAATGCAGTTTTAATAGGAAAAGTTATCTTAGAAAAAGATGTGAATATTTGGTTTAACGTTGTATTAAGAGGAGATATTGAAACTATTAAGATTGGTGAAGGCTCAAATGTACAGGACGGAAGTGTGTTTCATACGGATCCAAGTTGTCCTTTAACTTTAGGAAAAAATGTTACAGTTGGGCACATGGTTATGTTGCACGGATGTTTAGTTGACGATAATACTCTAATTGGAATTGGAAGTACTATTCTTAACAAAACAAAGATAGGTAAAAATTGCATCATAGGTGCCAACACTTTAATTCCAGAAAATAAAATAATACCAGATCGATCATTAGTTCTTGGTTCTCCTGGTAAAGTTATTAGGCAAGTTACAGATAAAGAAATTGAAGAAATTAAAGAAAACGCCAAACATTATGTTGAAAATTATAAAAAATATAAAAAATAATATATGATGAAGCTAATTACATTTTTTTTAGTACTATTACTTCAAACAAATGTTGTCGCAGGACTAAAGCAGGCAGGACAATCGGAAGTACCATCGGATATAAAAACACAAATAGATAATCAGTATGAAAAAAATAGTAAAAAAAAGAAAAATATAGGTAAAAAATATATTCTTTACTTCTATACAGATGGAGGAAGTAATAATTCAGTGTGGCAATCAGGATTTACCGATGAAATAACAGATGAATTCCACGAAAAGTTATTTAAAAATTGCACCAAACAAATTAGAAAATATAAAATTAGCAAGACTGCAGAATGTTTCTTGTACTCTGTAAATGATAAAATAGTTTGGAATTTTTCTACTGGTGCTGGTGATACAAAACTATCTAACAAAATAGCACTTTATTCTAAACCTTTTATAAAACCTGAAGATAAAAAATCAGGAAGATTCTTTGTAGATCAGCCTGATACAAATGATGATTATCAAATTCATTTTAATTATGTCCTAGCTGCTGAAACCAAGGACTTTGAGTGGGATATTAATGGAAAAATGGAAGGTATCTTATTTAAATTAAACGATATCATGGCAAGAGAAACAGCCAAACACCCTTTATCTAATGGAAAAAGTAAAAAATTTAAATTTGATTATAGAAAAGATGGCAAGCTTGATATTACATTCATTCGTCTAACAAAAAACAGTAAAGAAATTACTAAATACCCAAACAACAACATAGTCCCATATTTTTGGTTACAGGGACTTAACGATCCTAAAAAAGTTTATTTTAATTTTGCAGACATAAAAGGAAGTGCTGGTCAAGGTGAAGCAGGACCTGGTGTTGGGTCTGCTTTTATAGGTGGTAAATCATCTGATAAAGAAAGATTATTAAAACTTACTATTCATGAATTGTATCACACACAAGGACAAGGTTTTGAGTGTGTACCAGGAGTTAAAAACGGTCACTATATCAACGAAAATAAACCTACACATCTTGGCTCAGGACTTACAGCTGGTCCAGCATATATTCATGAGGAAAAAGGTTGTCCCAAAACTTCAGATAGCGTTTATTTAACACCAACATCAAAAAATTCATACGATCCTTATAAAGTTATGTGTTTAAAAGAATATGGAAATTTTAATCACCCTGAAATTTTAAAAACTATAAAAATGATGAATAAAAAAATTGCAGAAGGGGCACCTCCTCATAAAATACCAAATATTGGTGCGGGTTGTAAATGGACCCAAGGCAGTAGGGATAATAGTGGGTTTTTAACTAAATCAGGTGCAGTTTCAGATTACGAACGTGTTAAATAATTATGGAACCAGCCAATTTTTTTTATTATTTTCTAGATCAAATATAGCTCTACGATGACCTTTAGCCGCTAAGTATAACCACTCAATACTTTTAACTTTACATCTAATTACACAAAAGTTTTTATATCCTGTTTCACTTTCTTCTTTTGTATAATTAAAGTTATCAAATTTATCATCTAGCCCTGAAGTAGGCGTTACAGACTCTGTACCTGGTCCATTCGTAACTAAATAGCATTTTCTACTTATATGACCTGTGTTTTCCCAGGACTCTTTTGTAATTTCATCATTAAAGTGAACTGTACATTTTACTTTAAGTCTCAACTGGATCTTTTCTTGTTTACCGTAAAATAAAATTGAACAATTAGGATTTTTTTTAATTTTTTCTATCTTAGAGGATCTAATATCACTATGATATTGAATAAAATTATTTTGCTGACTAGCTTTTCTTAAAACGACTACTCTTCCATCAAGATCATCATTATTACCACAAATAAATACTGGGGTTCTAAATTCTGAGTTACGATCACTAACTGCACCAGATAAAAGATTCCAGATCTTTTTTTCTATTTCATTAAAATCTTCATAGTGACTAACGACGGTTGACACTTGTTATTTTTTTTTTTTAAGTAGAGCAATTAGACTAGAACTATCCCATCTATTTCCACCCATTTTTTGAACTTCGGCATAGAAACCATCAATTAAAGTAGTAATAGGAACCGGCGAGCCATTTCTTTTTGCTTCGTCCATGGCAATTTTCAAATCTTTTCTCATCCAATCAACAGCAAATCCATAGTCAAATTTGTCTGCTACCATTGTCTTAGATCTATTTTCCATTTGCCAAGATTGAGCAGCACCTTTTGAAATAGTTTCCACAACATCATCCATATTTAAACCTGCGTTAATTCCAAAATTTAAAGCCTCTGCTAATCCTTGTACCGCTCCTGCTATACACATCTGGTTCATCATTTTCGTTAATTGGCCACTTCCTGATTTACCTAATAGTTTTGCTTTTTGGCTGTAACAAGCAATTACAGGCTCTGCTTTTTTAAAAGCCTCTTCGTCACCACCTAACATAACAGTTAGTTTCCCACTCTCTGCACCGGCTTGACCACCTGAAACAGGAGCATCTAAAAAATGAAAACCTTTACTTTTAGCTTCGCTATAGAGCTCTCTTGCAACTTCAGCAGAAGCAGTTGTGTTATCAACATAAATAGAATCTTTTTTAGCCGTATTAAACAAACCATCTTTACCAGTAGCAACTTCTCTAAGATCGTTGTCATTACCTACACATGTAAAAATAAAATCAGAATCTTTTGCGGCCTCTGCAGGTGTATTAGCGGCTTTACCCTTGTATTCACTAACCCATTTATCTGCTTTAGCTTTTGTACGATTATAAACAGTTACATCGTGGCCACCTTTTGATATAAAACCAGCCATAGGATAGCCCATTACACCCAAACCAATGAAAGAAACTTTACAACTCATAAATGATTAACCTTTCTTTAAATAAAAAAATAATAATATTTGGTTTCATATTTACATTTTTTTCAAGTTTTGGACAGAGTTTTTTTTTAGGTTTGTTTAACGCACCAATAAGAAATGAACTCGGTATAACTCATGGTCAATTTGGTAGTATTTATGCAATAGCTACAATCTTTTCAAGTTTATTATTTATATGGGTAGGTAAAAAAATTGATGATTTTAGATTATTAAATTATTCTTTTTTTGTAATTATTACATTATTTCTTTCTACCTTATTTTTTTCTTTTATTAACAGCATCTACCTACTTGCTGTTGGAATTTTTCTAATGAGGTTTTCTGGTCAAGGTTTGATGGGCCATACATCCACTACAGCTATTTCAAGATACTTTGATAAATCAAGAGGTAGAGCGTTAAGCACAATTTGGTTTGGCATGTCTACAGCTGAGTTTATTTTTCCAGTTTTAATTATATATTTCCTAACAATTTATTCTTGGAGAAGTGTGTGGCAAGGAATATCAATAATAGTAATTGTAATTCTGCCTTTAATAATAAATTTTACAATTAAAAAAATAAATTTTGAGTCTAGAGAAGATGATTTAGAAGAAAAACCAAAAACTAAGATAAGAAGCTGGAAAAGAACAGAGGTATTAAAAGATTTTAGATTTTATATAATTTCATCTAACATGTTAGCAATGCCTTGGATTTTTACTGGCATGGCTGTTTATCAATCTTTTATATCTGACTCTAAGTTATGGGAAGTTTACACAATTCCAAAAGCTTTTATGGTCTTTTCAATAACTTCGATCATCACGCTTTTTTCATCTGGTTTTTTGGTTGATAAATTTACAAGTCGAAAATTAATTCCTATTATGAACATCCCTTTATTATTAGCTATGGTTGTTTTATTTTATAGTAAGCAGGAAATTTCAGCATATTTCTTCTTAGGCTTAATTGGCATATCTAATGGATTTGGTAATATTTTAGGATCATCTACATGGGCTGAAATATACGGGGTTAAATACATTGGAAGTATAAAAGCACTAACAACTGCCTTCATGGTATTTTCGACTGCTTTAGGTACTGCTGTTTTTGGAGTTTTAATTGATAAGGGCTTTACCATAGAAAATATAGCTTTTATCTGTGGAACCTACATTATTATATCTATATCTATATTAGTATTATTCAGAAAAACCTTAGAACCAATAAAGTTAGAAAATTAGACTTGAATTATTAAGTTTAATTGAATAAACATCCATCATCATGGCAAGAATTACCGTAGAAGATTGTATGAGCAAAATAGATAATCAATATGATTTGGTTTTGTTGGCAAAAGAAAGAACAGCACAGCTTAATGCTGGAGCTGAAATGAAAGTTCCTGAAGATAACGACAAAAAAACAATAATATCTCTCAGAGAAATTGGTGAGGGAAAAGTTCTAGTAGAAGACTTAAAAAAAAGTGCAGTCTTAAGGCTGAGAAAAGAGCCAGATGAAAATTTACAACAAGAAGAAACAGAAGAAGAAGAAAATGATGAATTTGAGAATCTTTATAAAGGTCAAATTTCTAAAAGCGGAATAGCCATCCTGCCCTCAAAAAGAACTAGAAAAATTCCTGAAGTAAAAAAAGAAGCAACACCAGAAGTTTCTGCAAAAATTGAAGAACCAGCTACAATTAAGGAGACTTCTGAAAACGAAGAGCCTCTTACTTTAAAAGAAGAAGTAGCAGAATAATCAATATACGAAATTAGAATATTTGTGGTTCCAGACATAGATTGAAAAAAAAAAAAAGTGTATGCTCTGTAAATGGCAGACAAAAAAGTGAGATCAATCGCTAAGACTTTTTCTTGGAGATCTTTTATTTTTATTTATTGGATTATATTTGGATATTTTTTAACAGGTACTTTTAAAGGAGCAAGTATATTAGGAATAGGTTCTATTATACCGCTTTTTTTTTACTACTTCCATGAGAGATTTTGGAATAAAATTAAGTGGGGAACAGATTACAAGAAAAAAAAACTATAGAAATTTGTTTAATTCTTTAGAATAAATCACTTTTTTATTATTAACAAAATCTTCATGGTTTTTTTCAATATCATTAAGTTCATATAAGTAATTAACCATAACTCCAAAAGATCTTTTAAAGCCTGCTTCTGAAATGTCAGCATTAATAACTATGTTGTTAATAGTTGCTCCATTCCTTAAGTGAAATCTAGTTACATCACCAACTGGAAATCCATTTAAATCTTTTTCATTAATTAGATAATAGGCAACTAGCTTTATAATATTTTCTTTATAAGAAATTATTCTTGTATCTCCCGCTTTGAAGTCTGGAGATTTCAAAAATGACATATCATCTGTAGATTTTCCTAAAATACCTTGAATTTTATTATCATCACAGTAGTTGAGCCATTCAGCGAAGCCAGGAATAGGCGATAGTGTAGCAAATTTTTTAATACTAGGCAGCTCTTCTTGAATTTCAAATATTACTCTTTTAATTAAAAAATTTCCTAATGTCACTCTTGTCAATCCTTCTTGACAATTACTGATTGAATAAAAGGTAGCAGTATCATATTTTTTTTCAAAATCACTATTAGGCTTCATTATTTCCTGTATAGATTTACCTAAACCTTTTGTTAAAGCAACTTGAACAAAAATTACAGGCTCATCTTCAAGAGCGGGATGGAAAAAAGAAAAAAATCTTCTATCTTCACCAAGTCTTCTTTTGAGATCATTTATATCTTTCATTAAATGAACCCTTTCATACTTAATAATTTTTTCTAAAATTAGTGCTTTCGTTTCCCAAGTAATTTTTTTTAAATTAAGAAAACCAGGATTAAACCATGCTTTGAATAAGTGTATCAAGTCATTATCTAAATAAACAAGTTCTTTATTTTTACCTATAGTTTTTAGCAAATCTTCTCTCATCTTAACTATAATTGCCGTTCCATTTGGTGCTATATTCATTCTTCTGAAAAGCTCTCTCCTTTTGCCTTCCGCAGCAACAAATAATTTTGATAGGCTTTTTTCACTTGGAGATTGAGTATAAAGTTTAACGGCACTATTAACTTCTTCATAATTAGGTTTGTATTTTTCATTTATCTTTTTAAAAAAAATTAATTGATTTTCATTTGAAAGTGAGTGATATAAATTTGTAATATCTCTAGCGACAGTAATACCAAAAACAATACCTTTACTTGAAAGAAGTTCATCACATAGCGTAACAATTGAATCTAAATCATCTTTTTTAATTTTAGGTTTTTTAAAAAGTTTCTGACCAGCATCAGCTATTGATGAAATAATTTTTTTTAAATCAAGCATATAAATTGTAGTTTATACTAACTGATATTTAAATACTCAATAAAAGATCTAATCGAGACTATAAGTAAAAACGTACCAAATATTTTACTTAATAATTTCTTGTTAATTTTATAAACTACTTTTGCTCCAATTCGAGCCATTATCATTGTTACAGGAACAAAAACTAAAAAACCTAGTAAATTAATATATCCAACACTAAAAGGAGTATTTACATTATTGACTATTTTACCTCCAATAATCATAGTTATTGTACCACTGAGAGATATTAAAAAACCTACAGCAGCAGCTGTACCGATTGATTTTCTAATATCATACCCAAATGTTCTCATAAAAGGAACCATCAAAGATCCTCCACCTATTCCAAGTGGCACAGAAATAAAACCAATTATAATTCCAGAAATATTCTTAATTATATCTGATATTCTTTTTGGATTTTCTACTAACTTTTCTCTTAAAAAAATAAAGAACAGACCAACAATAAAAGCAAAAATTGAAAAAAATAAAACTAATTGTGGAGTTCTTAAGCTTACTGCTAAAAAGGTTCCTAAAATTACTCCTAATACAATAAATATACCAAAAGACTTGACCATTTTAAAATCTACAGCGTTATACTCCATATGAGTTTTTGTTGATATTATTGATGTTGGAATAATAATTGCCAAAGACGTGCCAACAGATAAATGCATTCTTGTAATTATATCATAGTCTAAAATAGTAAATGCATAATACAGAGCAGGGACCATTATGATTCCACCCCCCACACCTAACAGCCCTGCCATGAAACCTGCCACCGATGCTGCTAAAGCTAAAACTGCTAATAAATTAAGTACGTCACTTATATTTAAATTTTCCATTAAAAGTTAGCTTGTATAGCTTTCTCGTTATTCTGAACAATATTCATTATATGTTTAGCCTTTTGAAAATCTGAATCTCGAGCCATCATATTATCACTTAAGTATCTTTTCCAAGCTTTAGAGCCTATTTGGCCATGGTATAATCCAACGGTATGTCTCATAACATGATTAACTTTTGTTCCTAATTTAACTTCTCTCTCTAAATACTCTAACAATTTTTCTGCAACTTCTTCTCTGGTTGGTAATTTCTCTGTGTTAAATATTTCTTTTTCTATTTCGATTAAAGAATAAGGATTTTGATACACTGATCTTCCTATCATGACACCATCACAATATTCTAAATGATTCTTAATTTCCTCTATTTTAGAAATTCCCCCATTTATAATAATTTCTAAATCAGGGTTTTCTTTTTTTAGCTTATAAACCATTGCATAATTTAATTTTGGTATATTTAAATTTTGTTTTGGCGAAAGGCCTTTAAGAATAGCTTTTCTAGCATGAAGAATGAAAGTTTTACATCCTGCAACCTTCATTTTATTAATAAAATTATTTAAATATTCAAAATCCTCAATATCATCATAGCCAATTCTTGTTTTTGCAGTAACTGGGATTTTACATGAATTAATCATTTCATTAATACATTCTGAAACTAGATCAGGCTCTTTCATTAGACATGCTCCAAATTTATTCTTTTGAACTTTCTTACTGGGACACCCTAAATTTATATTTATTTCATCATAACCCATATCCTCAGCAATTTTAGCAACTTCAGATAACTCTTTCTTGTCAGAACCACCTACTTGCAAAGCTAGAGGTTTTTCTTCTGGGCTATATGATAAAATTCTTTTTCGATCTCCGTGAATAGCTGACTTTGTTGCAACCATCTCTGAATAAAGCATAACATTTTTACTCATTAATCTTAAAAAAAAACGATCATGCCTATCAGTGCAGTCCATCATTGGAGCAACTGAAATCTTTCTATTTATTTTCTTATTATCCAATAGCCTTGCCCATTAATTTATCTGGCAACCAAGTTACTATTTCAGGAAAGATACACAGAATTATTATTGATAATATCATCATAAACATAAAAGGAATTGAACCCTTCAATATTGTTGAAAGTTTTACATCGGGTGTTATTCCTTTAATGATATATAAATTAAGGCCAACCGGAGGAGTAATTAGCCCAATTTCCATATTAATAGTAAAAACTATTGCAAACCAATATGGATCAAAACCCAGAGTCATGATTACAGGTAACAAAATTGCAGACGTCATAACAATTACAGCAACAGGAGGTAAAAAGAAACCAGCAACTAATAAAAAAATATTTACTAAGAGGAATATCATCCATTTGTTTGCGCTTAATTCAATCATACTCTGTGCTAAAGACTGAGTCACATAAAGTTGTGATAACGTAAAAGCAAACAGATACGAAGCTGCAATGATAAACATTATCATCACACTCTCTTTCATTGACACCTTAACAATAGCCCATATTTTTTTAGGCTGATAAATTTTGTAAACAACTGCTATCATTACAAAAACTAAAAACGCACCAACGCCAGATGCCTCAGAGGGTGTAGCCACACCCCCGTATAATACAAATAAAACCCCAGCGATGATTGCCAAAAACGGAAGAATTCTCGGAAGAACTTCTAGTTTTTGTTTTAATGTAGGTGGCTTTCTATTGCTTAGTCTTTTAGCTGAATCTTTATCTATAAAATAACTATGTATTAATGCCCACAAAGCAAATAGGCTGGCCAACATAAATCCTGGTATTATTCCGCAAAGAAAAAGTCTACCAATCGAAGTACCTGTTGCCATTCCGTAAACAATTAAAACTATACTTGGAGGAATCAAAACTCCCAAAGTTCCCCCAGCAGCAATAGTACCTGTTGCTATCTCATCGGAGTAACCTCTTTTTCTCATTTCTGGTATTCCCATAGTTCCAATAGCTGCACAAGTTGCAGGACTCGAACCACTCAATGCTGCAAAAATTGAACATGCACCGATATTAGATATGACCAAACCTCCTGGAACTCTCCACAACCATCTGTCCAGTCCTGTATATAAATCTTTTCCAGCAGGAGAATGAGCTACAGCCATCCCCATTAAGATAAACATAGGTATAGATAACAAAACAAAAGAATTTAACCCTGCGTAAAAGGTTTCTGCAAAAACATCTAGCATTTGAATACCTTCAAAAGCGACTAACAAAGCTACAGACACAAAGCTTAGACCAAAAGCAATAGGAATTCCTGAGAATAGAACTATTAAAGTAAATATTGCCACTACAATAGCAATTGTTAAAGGTTCCATTAAGTTAAATCCTTGTCGTCTAATAATTTTATTATTTCAGCAATGTATTGCAATATCATTAATGTTGCTCCAATTAACATGGAAGAGTATGGAACCCATAAAGGCGGGTCCCAAATTGTACCTGTTGTATAATTTTTAACAAAAGCCTCTTCCACCATCAAAAAAGTGAAATAGAACAAAATCAGAAAGAAGAGTAAACTCAACAGTGAGGTAAATATTTTTAGCTTTATAATATTACTTTTTGAGAGAAAATCATAAACCCAATCCATACTTACATGTGCTTTTTCACTTAAGACATACGCACTACCAATGAAAGTTGAAGCAACTAATAGAATAGTAACGAGTTCTGTCTGCCACGTAATAGCATTTTGAAAAAAATATCTTTCAAAAACTAGCTCAACAATAACCAGAATAGATAATAATAAAGCAGATACTGCAAAAGCGCCACATGCTTGGGAGATATAGTTACAAAATTTAAGATATTTTTTTTTCATAAAAAAAAACCCCTGATAATTTTACTAAACAGGGGTTTTTTATATATTATTTTATTTAACTGCTAAAGCCATTTCCATAAGCTTAGCACCACCTTTTACTTTTTCAGCAAAAGCTTTATGTGAAGTTTTCTTAGCTATTTCTACCCATGCAGCATGATCTTCAGCTGTCATATACGCCAACTCAACTCCAGCTTTTTTGTAAGTATCTTCAAATACTTTATCAAGATTAGCTACCTGTTTAGTCATATATTTTTCAGCTTTTTTTCCAGCTTTCATAAGAGCTTTTTGCTGCTTGGAATTTAAAGCATCAAAAGATTTCTTAGACATAAGAATTGGCTCATACATAAACCAAAGACCATATTTTCCTGGAGGAGTTGCACATTTAACTTGTTCATAAATTTTGTAACTTACAAAACTTCCAGAACTAGTATTTGCACCAGTTAGTACCCCTGTTTGAAGACCAGTATAGATTTCTGAAGATGGCATACTTTGAATACCAGCTCCTGCACCTTCAAGCATTTGGTTAAATGCCTTTCCAGCTGCTCTCATTACTTCGCCTTTAACATCACTTGGATTTCTAATACATTTAGTTTTCGAAACAAAACCACCACCTAACCAAGCATCAGATAAAACAACAACACCTGCATCGTTAATAATTTGTTTAATAACCGTCATCATTGGCGACTTATTAAATTTTAATGCATGTTTGTGGTTTTTAACTGTTCCTGGCATCAATGTTGCATCGAATTCTGGATGAAACTTAGCAGCATAACCTAATGGAAATGCAGATATATCTAACTGACCAGTAGTCATTGGTTTCCATTGTTCTTTTGGTTTGTATAAAGATTTTGCAGGGTAAATTCTAATATCTAAATCAACATTAGCTTTTTTAACTGAGTCTGCAATTATTTGAACCATTTCGTGACGTGGGTCGAAAGATCCATCAGCTCTTGGTGTTCCTGGCCATTGGTGACTAGCTTTTAAAGTTTCAGCATAAGACGAACCGATAGTTAAGAACACAAAAACTAATGAAGTTAAATATAGTGTTATATTTTTAATCATTATTTTCCTCTTTATATTGTTATTATATGTCGTGTATTTAATTGAAGATTTTGTTAAGAGTCAACATAAGTAAACTATAGCAAAGTACTTAAATTATGGACGGACCTCTAAAAAATTTATTAGTTGTTGATTTAACAAGGGTATTGGTCGGACCTTATTGTACAATGATTTTATCAGATCTCGGTGCACGGGTTATTAAAGTCGAAGCCCCAGAAGTTGGAGACGATTCTAGAAAATTTGGCCCTTTTATAAAAGATTATTCTGCATACTTTATGTCCCTCAATAGAGGTAAAGAAAGCATTGCTTTAAATTTAAAAAATTCTGATGATACAAAAATTTTTGATAAAATTTTATCTAAAGCAGATATTTTAGTTGAAAACTTTAAACCAGGTACATTAGAAAAATGGGGCTATGGCTGGAAGGAAGTAAATAAAAAATATCCTAAATTAATCTACGCATCTGCATCAGGTTTTGGACAAACAGGACCTTTAAGAGAATTACCAGCTTACGATATGGTCGTACAAGGAATGGGTGGACTTATGAGTGTTACCGGCCAACCAAACTCAGAACCAACAAGAGTTGGAACTTCTATTGGAGATATCACAGCTGCTTTATTTACAGCAATTGGAATTAATGCTGCTCTCTACGATAGACAAAAAACTGGCAAAGGCATGTTCGTAGATGTTTCAATGTTAGATTGCCAAATTGCAATTTTAGAGAATGCGATAGCAAGGTATCTTTCTAAGAATGAAATTCCAAAACCAATGGGTTCACGCCATCCTTCAATAGCACCATTCGAAGCTTTCAAAACCAAAGATAGCTATATTATTATTGCGGCAGGTAATGATAAATTATTTGAAAAACTTTGTAGTGTTTTGAAGTTGAGTGAAGCTATCAATAACTCTAAGTTCAAAACGAATTCTTCTAGGTCACAAAACATGGATGAATTAAAGAAAATTATAGAAGATAAACTTTTAACAAAAACCACAAGTTTGTGGGTTCAAGAAATGGAAAAAGAAAAAATTCCTTGTGGACCTATTTTTAACATAAAAGAAGCAGTAGAAAATCCTCAAATAGAATCTAGAAACATGATTGTAAAAGCTTACCATAAGGTAATTGGTGATTTTAAACTTGCTGGTAACCCTATTAAGATGTCTACATATAAAGACGAAAAAACTAGAGGTGATATTCCTGATTTAGATGAACATAGAGAAAAAATTATAAAAGAATTTACTAATTAAGAATGGAAAAAATAAGTAAAAGTTTCCTTAAAGACTCTTATTTTATTACTGATTTAAACCTTTGCACTATAAGACTAATAGATAATTCTAAATTTCCTTGGATCATCTTAATACCCAAGAGAAAAGAGACTACAGACATTTTTCAATTAAAAAAGAAAGATCAAAACTTACTAATGAAAGAAATTGTCTTCACGTCAAAAGTAATGAAGAAAACTTTCAAAGCATTTAATCTTAATATTGAAAAAATTGGTAACGTTGTGTCACAATTACACATACATATCATTGCTAGATCAAAAAAAGATAGCTCTTGGCCGTTATCAGTTTGGGTTGTTAAAAAAAAAAATTACTCTAAAACTGCCTTAGAAAAAACTATTTTAAGAATTAAAAAAGCCTTTAAAGTTAAATAACTCCTATTTAAAATGACTAAAGACATAATAAAGAAAAATCTTACAAAACTTGAACCATCTGCAACTCTAGCTATTAATGAAAAATCAAAAAAATTAATAGCCCAAGGTAAAAAAATCTATCGTTTTGGATTTGGTCAGTCTCCATTTCCTGTTCCAGAAAAAATTGTTTCCGTTTTGAAAGAAAATGCTGCGAAAAAAGACTACCTTCCTATGCAAGGATTACCTGAACTTAGAGAGGCAATTTCAAAATATTTAAATAAAAATACAAATAATTATTTTTCAAAAGATAATATTATTATTACTCCAGGGTCAAAAGAAGGCATGTTTCTAATGCATCAAGCTTTTAATGGAGATATTATTTTGCCTGCCCCAAGCTGGGTTTCTTATGAACCTCAAGCAAATATTTCATCAAATAAAGTTCATTGGATTCAAACTTCCCCAGACAACAACTGGTTCCCGACCGCAAAAGAATTAGAAAAAAAGATTAAATCTATCAAAAATAAGAATATTATTTTAATACTTAATTCGCCTAACAATCCTTCAGGCACAACTTGTAATAATTTAAAAGAATTAAGTTTAGTTGCAAAAAAATATAAAATAATTATTCTTTCTGATGAGATTTATACAGATCTTAAATTTGATAAAAAATATGAGTCAATTTCATCCTACTACCCTGAAGGTACATGCATTACCGGAGGATTAAGTAAATGGTGTGGAGCAGGTGGATGGAGATTAGGATTTTTTGCAGCTCCCAAGCAATTAAATAAGTTAATGGATGGCTTAAAAGTTTTAGCTAGTGAAACTTTTTCTACAGTTAACACCCCCATTCAGTATGCAGCAGTAGAAGCATACACGGGGAACTACGACAATTATAAACATAAAACTTCTAATATTTTAAAGTCAGTTGGAAATTATGTTTATGAAAATTTAAAATCAAACAAAATATTAATTAATCCTTCACAAGGAGGATTTTATTTAATGCCAGAATTCATTAATAAAAAATATAAAACTTCTTCAGACATGTGTGTAGCAATTTTAAAAGAAACAGGTGTAGCACTTTTACCAGGTTCTGCATTCGGGTTTAAACCAAATAAAATGTTAGCTAGATTAAGTTTTACAGATTTTGATGGAAGTATTTTTTTAAATAGTATTTCCAATGGTAAAATTACTAATCATGATATAGAAAAATTTGCACCTAATGTAGTAGAGGGAACTAAAATTCTCTCAAATTGGGCTAAAAAACTATAGATTTCTCCTTTGACCTTCTGTTCTTAACGTAGTTTAATGTCTCAGTTAAATTAAACAATAAGGAATAAAATGAAAAAAATAACATCAATGATTTCAGCTTTTCTAGTAATGTTTGCCGTAACAAGCTCACTTACTTCAATAGCAAAATCAGCAGAGTTCTTTACAATCGGGACTGGTGGACCTACTGGAGTGTATTTCCAAACAGGTAACGCAATTTGTAAAATGTTGCACAAACAAGCAATAGCCAAAGAACATGGAAGAAAAAAAGGAATAGACACAGCATATAGATGTACTGCCCCGTCAACAGGTGGATCAAACTATAATATCGGTCAAATTAAAGATGGAGAATTCCAATTTGGAGTAGCTCAATCTGACTGGCAGTATCATGCGGTTAATGGATCTAGTAAATGGAAAGGAAAACAGTTTGGAGACTTAAGAGCTGTATTTTCAGTTCACAACGAACCTTTTCAAATCTGGGCCAGCAAAAAATCTAAAGTTAAAGATTTTAAAGGCCTTAAAGGCAAAACTGTTAACATAGGTAACCCTGGTTCTGGTCAAAGAGGAACTATGGAAGAACTTATGAAAGCAATGGGAGTTGACAATAGTTATTTCAAATCAACTACAGAACTAACTTCTTCTGAGCAAGTAAAAGCTTTATGTGATGGTAAAATAGATGCATTCGGATATTCAGTTGGATTTCCAAATGGTGCCATGGAACAAGCAGCTACTTGTGGGGCAAAAGCTAGCCCAATAAACCTGACAGGTTCTCAAGTTAAAGGATTAATCAGCGGAGCTGATTATTATGCGAAAGCTGTAATTCCTAAAGGAACTTACTCAAACCAGAAAAAAGACGCTACGACTTTTGGTGTAAAAGCTACAGTTGTAACTAGCGCTACTGTTTCTGATGAGCTTGTTTATTTAGTAACAAAAGCCGTGATGGAAAACTTTGATGATTTCAAAGCTCAGCATCCTGCGTTTGGATTCTTGGAAAAGAAAAACATGATTAAAGATGGTTTATCTGCTCCATTACACCCAGGTGCAATCAAGTACTACAAAGAAGTCGGCTTGATGTAATCTAAGTAATAATTTAAATTAAAAAGGCCCAAATTATTTTTGGGCCTTTTTTTTTATAATAAGTTATGTTTCCTCAAAATGAATAAAAATTTAAAAAATAATGTTAAAGATAGAATTTATGAAGACCTATCACCTACTAGAAATCTTACCGGCATTCATTTAAAAATTGTCTCTTCAATAGCAATAATATGGACCCTATTTCAACTTTGGTACGCTTCACCATTTCCTTTTTGGTTTGATATTGGAATGTTCAAAGGACTTCCTGCTAGAGCCATTCACTTAGGGTTTGCTTTAACACTGGTATTTTTAATATATCCTTTTTCTAAAGGAAAAAAAATTTCAAAAATCGATATTACTATTAGTTTAATAGGGGCTTTTTGTTGTCTTTATATTTATTTTTTTTACGATCAATTAATTGATAGAGGTGGCATTCTATTAAAATACGATATTGGTCAATTTACAATTCCAGTTGAGATAATTATTGGGATGATTGGAATTTCAATTTTACTTGAAGCAACAAGAAGAGCGATAGGAATGCCTTTAGTTATAATTGCTCTTTGTTTTTTATTATTTTCATATTTTGGAAGGTATGCTCCTGATATTATATCTCATGGAGGTCTTTCTTTAAAAAGATTGGTTGGTTTTCAATGGTTTGATCAGGAAGCTATATTTGGGATACCTATTGGTGTTTCAGTTGATTTTATTTTTCTTTTTGTTTTATTTGGTGCACTTTTAGAAAAAGCAGGTGGAGGTAAATATTTCTTAGATTTAGCGTTTGCTATGGTTGGAAAAATGCGCGGTGGCCCAGCTAAAGCTGCAATCCTCGGTTCAGGAATGACTGGCTTGATATCAGGTTCTTCAATAGCAAATACTGTAACTACTGGAACATTTACAATTCCAATTATGAAAAAATCTGGTTTTTCAAAAGAAAAAGCAGGAGCCATTGAAGTGTCAGCCTCCGTAAACGGACAGATTATGCCACCTGTTATGGGTGCAGCTGCATTTGTTATGGCAAGTTTTATTGGAGTAACATATTTTGAAATAGTTAAACACGCTTTTTTGCCAGCGATAATATCTTATTTGGCTCTTTTTTATATTTCACATCTTGAAGCTTTAAAACTTGGTCTAAAAGGAATGGATGATAGTGACGTTCCTAATTTAAAAAAAACTTTTTTCTCAGGCCTTCATTTTTTAATCCCAATATTTGTTTTAATTTATTTGTTAGTGTTTGTAAGATTCACTGCTTCATATTCTATATTTTATGCAACAATTTCTTTATTAATTGTCAATTTGGCAAACAGGCTAGTAAAAGAATCCAATTTTATAAATGCATTCAAAATTTGGTTTAATGAGACAATAGTAGGATTTGAAAAGGGCGCGTTAAACATGGTTGGCGTTGGTATTGCTATCGCAACAGCTGGTGTAATAGTTGGTGCAGTTGGTTCTACAGGCTTGAGCACTAATTTAATTATAGTTATCGAAAGTATTGCTAGGGACAATGTTATAATTTTATTATTTTTAACAATAATTCTTTGTTTGTTGCTTGGAATGGGCCTTCCTACAACTGCAAACTATGTAGTCGTGGCATCCTTAATGGCAACGGTTTTAGTAGATGTGGGCAACGCATCTGGATATATATTCCCACTAATAGCTGTTCATCTATTCGTATTTTATTATGGTTTAATGGCAGATGTCACGCCACCTGTAGGTCTTGCATCGTATGCCGCTGCTGCAATTTCAGGTGGAGATCCACTTAGAACAGGTGTTCAAGCATTTTGGTACAGCTTAAGAACTGGAATACTTCCAATAGTATTTTTGTTTAATCATGAATTACTTCTAATAGGTATCGAAAGTATCTGGCATGGCTTAACAGTTATAGTTACATCTTTAATAGGAATATTAGTATTTACTTCCGCAACTCAAGGATGGTTTATAAATAAATTAAGATGGTATGAAATAATTGTTTTTTTATTTATTTCATTATCTCTCCTAGCACCTGAAGTAGTTCTTAATAAATTTTACCCTAAATTTGAACAACAACAATTATCTGTTAAAATAATTGAACCACTTTCACTTGATATAAATCGTGAAGTACACATCAAAGTAACCAGACCATCAGAATATGGAGATAGATATAAATTGTTTGTAATTAATAAAAAAAGCTTTAATCAAAATTTTACAATTAAAGACTACGGAATAAACTTAGTAGAGAAAAATAGTAAGATAATTATTGATAAAGTTACTTGGGATGGTTTAGCAAAAAAATCAGGAATTAAAACTGGAGATATAATTAGCGATTTTAAAGTTGAAAATCTAGAAAGACCAAATAAAGCAATAGTATATCCATTTTCATTCTTACTTCTTTTTGGCTTTGGTTATTCGAATTATAAAAGAAAAGAGAATTAAAAGGCTGTAATTAAAGTGTTAAAATTTGTATATTAAGCCATGTCAAATACAGTAGTAATCACATCAGCAACAAGAACAGCCGTTGGATCTCTTGGTAAATCGTTAAAAAATATACCTGCAAATGTATTGGGCTCCTCTGTAATTATTGAGTCTATCAAAAGATCAAAATTAAAACCGGTTGATGTTGATGAAGTTATTATGGGTCAAGTTCTTACAGCTGGTACGGGTCAAAACCCTGCAAGACAAGCTTCTATCAATGCTGGAATTCCAAAAGAAAAACCTGCCTATGTTGTAAACCAAGTTTGTGGCTCAGGAATTAGATCAATAGTTTCTGGCGTTCAAAGTATTTTATCTGCAGACTCAAATATAATAATTGCGGGAGGACAAGAAAATATGTCTCTAGCACCACATGCAATTCACTTAAGAGATGGTAAAAAATTAGGTGATGCACAAATAATAGACACCATGATAAAAGACGGACTATGGGATGCTTTTCACGGTTATCACATGGGGACTACTGCTGAAAATGTTGCAACAAAATTTCAAGTGACAAGAGATCAGCAGGATAAATTTGCTTTTAGCTCTCAAGAAAAAGCTTTAAAGGCTAAAAAAGAAAATAAGTTTAAAGATGAAATATCAAATTTTAAAATTAAATTAAAAAATAACGAAGTAGATTTTAACAAAGATGAACATCCTAGAGAAGGGATTACTCTAGAGGCTTTAACAAGATTAAAACCAGTTTTCCAAAAAGATGGATCTGTTACAGCAGGAAATGCTTCAGGTATAAATGATGGTGCTGCTGCAGTAACCTTAATGTCCAATAAAGAAGCAGACAAAAGAGGTTTAAATAAATTAGTATCAATTAAATCTTGGGCAAGCTGTGGAGTAGATCCAGCCTTAATGGGAACCGGTCCAATTCCTTCTACTAAAAAAGCTTTAGATCTTGCTGGCTGGTCAGTTAAAGATGTAGATCTTTTTGAGGTTAATGAAGCATTTGCAGCTCAGAGTATTGCTGTTTTAAAAACACTCACAATACCAGAAGAAAAAGTAAATGTTAATGGTGGCGCTATTGCTCTTGGACATCCTATAGGTGCTTCAGGAACCAGAATACTTGTAACCTTAATACACGAAATGATTAAAAGAGATGTGCACAAAGGTTTAGCAACCCTATGTATAGGTGGCGGCATGGGTATCGCTATGTGTATTGAAAGATAAAATACTATTCTCAAATGGAATTACCAATTGTTAATCATCCTGACTACGTCGCTAAAATAAATGATGACAACAAATTTCCAATCAAAAAATTTGGTGCCCTGGCAGAAAATCTATTAAAATCTGGAATAGTTAAAAATTTTTATATTCCTAAAGAATGTTCCATAAATACAATGAAAACCTCACATTCTCTAGAATACATAAACCATATAAAAAATAAAACTTTAGACAGCAAGCTTCAAAAAAAAATAGGTTTTCCAATAAATGATAGTGTTGTGAGGAGATCTTTTGTTGCAACTGGTGGCACTGTTTTAGCAAGCAAACTCGCTTTAGATTATAAGCTAGCATGTAATACAGCTGGTGGGAGCCACCATGCTAACTTTGATTGTGGAGCTGGCTATTGTGTTTTTAATGATGTTGCAGTTGCAGCCAATTATTTAAAGAATAAAGGTTATGCTAAAAAAATACTCATTATTGATCTAGATGTTCATCAGGGTAATGGAAATTCTGAAATATTTAAAAATGATCTTGACGTTTTTACTTTTAGTATGCACTGTGAATCTAACTATCCAGCGAAAAAATCTAAAAGTAATATTGATGTTGAACTTAAAGATAACATGGAGGATAAAGAATATTTAAATATTCTTAATGGAAATCTTAAAAAATTAAATGAAAATTTTTATGATTTTGTATTCTATATTGCAGGTGTTGATATTCATTTTGATGATAAATTAGGTAAACTAAAAATTTCAGATGATGGCATTAACAAAAGAGATCAAATGGTAATAGAGAGTTTTTACTCTAAAAAAATTCCTTTATGCGGTGTTCTTGGTGGTGGTTACAATAGAAATTTTGATAAACTCGTAGAACTGCATTCAATGCTGCACAAAAATTGCCATAATTACTTTTAGCAATAGAACTAGACCTATTTTTATTTAAGTTGAGGTAAATTTTTAAAATATTCTAGTGCTTCAGGGTTAGCAATCGCTTCTTTATTATTTATAGCTTCTCCATGGATTAATTTTTTTACAGCAAGCTCAACAATTTTGCCACTTTTTGTTCTTGGAATAGCAGGTACTTTTATGACTAAAGACGGGACATGCTTAGGTGAACAGTTCTTTCTTATTTTTGATTTTATTGATTTAATTTTTTCTTCATTTAATTCTTGATTATTCTTTGTAGTTACAAATAAAATAATTCTGACATCATCGTTATAATCTTGTCCAACCACTAAACCTTCGGTTATATATTCAATATCTTCTACTTGCTGATAAATCTCTGAAGTTCCAATTCTTACGCCACCCGGATTAAGAGTAGCATCCGATCTACCTCTCATAATAAATCCATTATTTGGAGTTCGTTCTATAAAATCTCCATGGTGCCAAATATTTTTAAACCTGTTAAAATATGCATTGTGGTATTTCTCTCCCGTATCATCTCCCCAAAACTTAACAGGCATTGAAGGGAAGGGTTGCTTTACTACAAGCTCACCTTTTTCACCATCCTTTGTACTTTTTCCATCTTCTGTAAAGACATCGATATCAATTGCTAAACTTTGACCTTGAATTTCACCTTTGTAAACATTTGAATACAAATTTCCTAAAACTAAACACCCAACCATGTCAGTTCCACCTGCGATGGAAGCTAAGTGTACATCTTGTTTAATGTTATCATATACGTACTTAAAGCTTTCTTCAGCTAAAGGTGAACCCGTAGAGGTAATTATTTTTATTGAATTTAAATCTAAATGCTTACTATTAAAATTTTCATTTTTTAAGTGGTCAATGTATTTAGCGCTTACACCAAAGAGATTAATTTTTTTATCCTGACAGTACTTCAAGAGAATATCTATTTTTGGATACGTAGGGGAACCATCATATAAAAATATTGAGGAACCAGTAGCAAGACCGCCAATCAACCAGTTCCACATCATCCAGCCAGTAGTTGTAAAATAAAATAATTTTTCTTTATTTTTTATGTCACAATGCAAAATAAATTCTTTATTGTGTTCAATTAAAACATTTCCAGCCCCATGCATAATACACTTGGGTTTGCCTGTAGTTCCACTTGAATAAAGAACATAAATTGGATGGTTAAAATCAAACCTTTCAAAATTCTCATCTAAATTAGAATTATTCAAAACCTCATTAAAATCAATAAAGTTTTCAAATGTTTTTTTCTCTTTTTGATTATATGGAAAAACTATTGTTTTTTTAATAGTTGGAATTTTAATTAGTATATTTTTTACTTTTTCTAAAATATTAATTTTTTTACCGTTATAGAAATAATAATCACTCGTGATTAATATTTTTGGTTCAATTTGTTTAAATCGATCAACTACTCCCTGTTCACCAAAATCTGGAGAACAAGAAGACCAAATAATTCCATTTTTAGCACATGCTAAAAAAGCAATAATTGACTCAATCTTATTAGGCACATATGCAGCTACACGGTCGCCTTTTTCTAGATTTAAAGATTTTAAATAATTAGAAAATTTACAAACTTTTTCGTACAATAAGTTCCATGAAATATTTTCTTCAAATCCTGCTTCAGATAAAAAGTTAATAGCAATATCGTTAGTTTTATTTTTAAGAATATTTTCTGAGTAATTTATCTTTGAGTCTGGAAAAAATTTAGTTTTGTTAAAACTTTTATCTTTTCTAATTATTTCTTTGCCTTTATTACCTATTATTTTTGAATAATCCCAAAATTTAGACCAAAATATTTCTGGCTCAGACACGCTCCATTGCCAAAACTTTTTAAAGTTATATTTAGTTGAAAAACCGACAAATTTAGAAAAATTCAATAGATTTGAATTATTAACTCTCTGTTCAGGAGGTTCCCAAAGAGGTGTGTTCATAGCTTTATTTTTTGGTCGTATTCTCCAACTTTTCCAGTCTTTTGAAGTAAATTATCAATAAATTTAAATATGTTTTTCATTCTTTCTTCTGATGTTGGGCTTTCAGTTACGACAACAAGAGATGGCTTGTTAGACGACGCTCTGATTAAACCCCAAGAGCCATCGGACAAAGAAAACCTTATTCCATTTACAGTTAAGATTTTTTCTATATTTAGACCGTCAATTTTTATTCCATCTATTTTAATTTTTTCAATTTCTTTTACTATTTGATATACTATTTTATATTTTTCCTCATCTTTACAAAAAGGTGCCATAGTAGGAGTTTGAAATGTTTTTGGTAGTTGAGCTATTACGTCATTCATTTTTTTATTTTGATTTTGGAGTAAATGACAAATTTGTATAGCTGAATTAATTCCATCATCATAGCCATAACCAAGAGGACTATTAAAAAAGAAATGCCCACTTTTTTCAAACCCAGCTAAAGCTTTTTCTGTATGTACTTTTCTTTTAATATGTGAATGCCCAGTTTTCCAATAAATTGTTTCACATTTATTTTCTAAAAGAACTATATCTTTTTCATACAAACCTGTTGATTTAACATCTACAATAAATTTTGATCCTTTATGTTTAGATGACAAATTTCGCGCAATTAACAAACCTATTTTATCTGAAAAAATTTCTTCACCTGTATTGTCAACAACTCCTACGCGATCACCATCACCATCAAATCCAAAACCTATATCAGCTTTGTGCTCTTTTACTGTTTTTCTAATTTCATGTAGCATTTTTAAATCTTCGGGATTTGGATTGTATTTAGGAAATGACCAATCTAAGTTACAATCTAATTCTATTACATCACACCCAATACCTCTTAGTATTTCTGGTGCAAATGCTCCAGCCGTTCCATTTCCACAAGCAACTACGGCTTTAATTTTTTTATTTAACTTATTTTTTAAAACCAAATCCTCGATGTATTTTTTTTTAAAATTTTCAATTTTTTTCTCACTACCTACACCTGATATAAATTTTTTATTTAATGTTATTTCTTTTAAATCTTCCATTTCTTCTGGTGCATGAGTTAATCCTTTTTTGATACCCATTTTTACACCTGTCCATCCATTTTCATTATGGCTTGCTGTTACCATTGCAATCGCATCTGCGTTTAAATTAAATTGCGCAAAATAAACAGTAGGTGAGAGAGCTAAGCCAATATCTTCCACATGACACCCAGTCGAAATTAAACCTTTTTTTAACGATGCTTTAATCTCCTCACTATAAGATCTATAATCATGTCCTACTATAATTCTTGGATTAGATTTTTTGGTATGATTAACTATTTGAGTTCCCAGGCCTTTTCCCAAACTTTCGATTCCTTCAAGATCTATATCTTTTTCGTATAGCCATCTTGCGTCGTATTCTCTAAAACCATTTTGATTAATAAGCATATTTTTATGTGTTTTTAACTATTGTTTATCAACAAAACTTTCCACTTGAAAAAATAAATAAATGTTCGTATAATGTTCTATTGTAGTTGTTCATCTATAGTGTATAAAACTATAATGAACACAACATATAGTTGTTTTAAGAAAAAACACCACTAATTATGAATAAAAACGTATCATTAGCCATAGAAAAAGCTGTCAGCACCATAGAATCAAATAATATTAAAGAGATTAAGGACAATAGCCCAAAAAAACCAGACCTTTTTTCACTATCTGGAGAAGCAGAGCTATTTCAGAACGAAAAAGGAATAACAATTAAGATCGACAGGTCAAGAGATTCTAATCTGACTGACTTTGGCAGAGCAACACTAGATGATAGATACTTAGGTCAAAGTGAATCTTATCAAGATTTATTTGCCCGAGTTGCAAGCACATATGCAGATAATAATTTACATGCTCAAAGAATTTACAATTACATAAGCAATTTATGGTTCATGCCAGCTACACCAGTTTTATCAAACGGCGGGACAGAAAGAGGTTTACCTATTTCATGTTTTCTAAATGAAGCAAGTGACAGTCTTAAAGGTATCACTGATTTATGGGCTGAAAATGTTTGGTTAGCTGCAAGAGGTGGAGGGATAGGAAGTTACTGGGGTAACTTAAGATCCATAGGAGAAAAAATTGGTAAAGTCGGTAAAACATCTGGAATAATTCCTTTCATAAAAGTTATGGACTCTCTTACACTTGCAATAAGCCAAGGCTCTTTAAGAAGAGGTTCAGCAGCATGTTATCTTCCAATTGATCATCCTGAAATTGAAGAGTTTATTGAAATGAGAAGACCAACGGGTGGAGATATTAACAGAAGGTCTTTGAATTTACATCACGGTGTTCTAGTTAGTGATGACTTCATGAGAGCCGTTGAAACTGACAGCCAGTGGGCACTTAGAAGTCCTAATGATGGAACAGTTCAATCAACAATACCCGCTAGAAATTTATGGATTAGACTTTTAACAGCGAGAGTAGAAACAGGCGAGCCATATATTGTTTACATTGATACTGTTAACAGACAGATACCCCAGCACCACAAATTGGCTGGCTTAAAAGTTAAAACTTCAAATTTATGTAGTGAGATTACTCTACCAACAGGAATAGATAATGATGGAAGAGAAAGAACAGCAGTTTGTTGTTTGTCTTCTTTAAACTTAGACACTTATGACGAATGGAAAGATAACGAACAATTTGTTGAAGATGTTATGAGATTTTTAGATAACGTAATGACTGATTTTATAAATAAAGCACCAGATGAATTTGCAAATGCAAAATATTCTGCTATGAGAGAACGAAGTGTTGGCTTAGGTGTTATGGGTTTACATTCTTACTTTCAACAAAAAGGAATTCCATTTGGATCAGTAATGAGTAAAGTTTGGAACAAAAAAGTTTTTAAAAATATTCAAGAAAAAGTTGATGCAGCCTCTGTTACGTTAGCCGAGGAAAGAGGAGCTTGTCCTGATGCTGCAGAATATGGAATTAAAGAAAGATTTTCAAATAAAACTGCAATTGCTCCTACCGCTTCTATCTCAATTATTTGTGGCGGCACCTCCGCAGGAGTAGAACCAATATCAGGTAACAGTTATACCCATAAAACTCTTTCAGGTTCATTTAACGTCAGAAATAAATATTTGCAAAAAGTATTAGATAAATATGAAAAAAATAATGAAGAAATTTGGTCTAGTATAACAACAAATCAAGGCTCAGTGTCTCATTTAGATTTTCTAACTGAAGCAGAAAAAGAAACATTTAAAACAGCTTTTGAAATTGATCAAAGATGGATTATAGAACTTGGTGCCGACAGAACGCCCCATATTTCACAAGCACAATCAATTAATGTTTTTGTACCTGCGGACATACACAAAAAAGAACTTCATGATATTCACTTCCAGGCATGGAAAAAAGGACTAAAGAGCCTTTATTACTGTAGGTCAAAATCAATACAAAGAGCAGAAGATGTTACAGCAGGCTCTTCAACAGATGTAACAAAAAATGTTTATAAAAAAGATAAAAATAACGAACTAGAAAATAAAGATAACAATTATGAGGAGTGTTTATCATGTCAGTAGCAGAAAAAATAAAATCAGAAATAATTCAACCTAAAAAAATGGGATTGCTTGTAGAAAATCCTGTATATAAACCATTTAGATATCCTTGGTGCTATGACGCATGGTTAACACAACAAAGAATTCATTGGTTACCCGAAGAAGTTCCTCTTGGTGACGATGTAAGAGACTGGACAAAAAATATTACTGCTGCAGAAAAAAATCTTTTAACTCATATATTTAGATTTTTTACTCAGGCTGATGTTGAGGTGAGCAATTGTTATCTGAGACACTACACTACTGTATTTAAACCCACAGAAGTTCTAATGATGATGACAGCTTTTGCTTCCATGGAGACAGTTCATATCGCTGCCTATTCACACTTGTTAGATACAATTGGAATGCCAGAAACAGAATACTCAGCTTTTATGAAATATAAAGAAATGAAAGATAAATACGATTACATGCAAGGTTTCGATGTTAAATCAAAACATAACATTGCAATGACAATGGCTGTATTTTCAGCTTTTACAGAAGGTCTTCAACTCTTTGCAAGCTTTGCAATTTTATTAAATTTTCCAAGACACAATAAAATGAAGGGCATGGGTCAAATCGTTACTTGGTCTGTAAGAGATGAAACTTTACATTGCAATTCTATGATTAGACTTTTTAAAGATTTTATTAAAGAGGAACCTCAAATTTGGACGGACAAATTAAGAAGTGAAATCTATGATGCATGTAAAACTATAATAAAACATGAAGATGCATTTATTGATTTAGCTTTTCAAATGGGACCTTTAGAAGGACTAAAAGCCGATGAAGTAAAACAATACATAAGATTCATAGGCAATAGAAGACTAGAACAACTTGGTCTTAAACCAATTTATGATGTTAAAAAAAATCCTCTAACATGGTTAGACACTATGCTTAATGGTGTAGAACATATGAATTTTTTTGAAGGAAGAGCTACGGAGTACTCTAAAGCCTCAACACAAGGTACTTGGTCTGAAGCTTTCTCTTAAGTCTTGGATATTAAATTCAAAAAATATTGGCGAAAAACTGGACTAAATAAAGAGTGGGGAAACCTTCTTCTCAGCATTATATCGAAAAAAAAACCAAAGCATTTTTTAGAAATAGGAGTTTTTTGTGGCGTTACATCTAGAAATATTTGTGAATTGCTGAACACTATCCATAAAGGTGAATTTTCATATACAGGCTTTGATCTTTTTGGAGAAAAGATGGATCAAAAATTAAATGAAATTGAACCAGAATACATAAAAAATCAAAAATTTTCTAACCCACTCAAACATATCTATTATAATCTTTTATTAAAAGAAAATTTAAATTCAATTGAAAGTATTGAAAATTTTTTAAAGAAATTTAAAAATAATATTAATCTTATTAAGGGCGATACAAATAAAACACTCAAAAAAGCTAATTTAAGCAAAATAGACTTTGCATTTATAGATGGTGGGCATAGCTATGAGACAACGTATAACGATCTAAACATACTGTATTCCTCAATGAAGAACAGATCTAAGACTATAGTTTGTGATGACTATATTGACACCTCATATATTACAGAAGTTAAGAAAGCAGTTGATGACTTTGTTAAAGAAAATAATTTAAGTTTGGAAGTAATCAAAAAAAAGTTTGTCTTGATATCAACATAATCAAAATATAAAAAATAATAATGAAAAAATTATTTATTTTTTTTTTATGGGTTGTGTCAATAATTTATGCAGTCGTTTGGACTTTTGAAAATCCTGAAAAGATTGAAAAATTTAAAAGTGAATTTAAAAAAAATGAAAAAGCAGAAATAAAGGTAATTACAGCTGAAAGTAAAAAAATTTTTGCAAATTCTTTTTCAATAGATCTCTCACAAGTTTTAGAAAATACTAGTAAGACAGCCTTTGTGACTTATCCTAAAGATATTAAAAAATTCAATCCATTGAATTTAACAATTTTTACTCAAACAGGTTTTGAAATAAACAGAAGTGAGTCTAAAAAAATAAATTTACCAAACTATTTCACATTACAAAGAAACGGTGGTATTAAAACTATTTTTCATTTAGAAGAAAATGCATTTGCACTCATATCCGGTAGCGAAAGTGGATGTTTTTTTGCATCTATTATTTTTTTAGGAAATGGCAAGGAATTATTTCGAAGTAAATGCTTACCCGAAGAACCAAGCAATAATGATTTTAATGGCCTGGGAAGCAGTAATGTTCATCTAGAAGACTCTATTCTTATTTCCCTAGGAACTCCAGAAAAGCATCTGAGTAAAAATAGTTTGTTGGCACAAAAAAATAATTCAATGTTTGGAAAAATATTAGAAATTCAAAAAAATAATTTAAGAGATGTTTATAAAAATAAAGTTAAAGATCTTAAAATTAAAATTTTTTCAAAAGGACATAGAGTCCCACAAGGGTTAACGATATTAAATAATAAAGTCTTCAATGCAGAACATGGCCCCAAGGGAGGAGATGAGTTAAATCAAGTTATCAAGGAAAAAAATTATGGATGGCCAAATGTTTCCTATGGTACCAACTACTTAAAAGATGCCGGTGGAGACGGAAAATCAATTAAAGTTAATCATGCAGAAAGTAATTACGAAGAGCCCTTATTCGCTTTTGTACCATCTGTTGGAATATCAGCATTAAACAATTGCCCCTCAGTATTAAAAAAATATTATAAAAAACCTTGTTTAATGGCTTTATCACTTTACGGAAATAATTTGAGAAAAGGGCACTCACTAATTATTTTTTTATTAAATGATAATTTAGATAAAGTTCAATCAATTGAAAAAATATTTTTAGATAATTTAATTTTAAGACATTTTGTTACTGACAAAGAAAATATTCTTTATGAAGATGAAAAAGGAGCTATTTATATTTCCGCAGATAAAAAGGGTATATATAGAGTAGAATTTACAGATTTTAGATAAAATCTATCTTTGATTTAGCAGCACTACTTCTCTGACGTCTTTTCCTCTGTATTTTGACAATGGCCTAATTAATTTGTTTGAAGCGTGTTGTTCCATGATATGAGCAGACCACCCAGTTATACGCGACATTACAAATATTGGTGTATAGAAATCAATATCAATCCCCATCATATAGTAAGTTGGTCCACACGGAAAGTCTACGTTTGGATGAATGTTTTTTCTTTCTAACATTGTTTTTTCTAACACTTCATACATCTCTGTGTATTTTTCTTTTTTAAGTAATTTTGCGACTTTAAACATATAATGTTTCATAGTTGGCACTCTAGAGTCGCCAGTTCTATAAACTCTATGTCCAAAACCCATAATTACTTTTTTTTTAGCTAAAGCATTATCAATCCATTTTTTTGCGTTACTTGGCTTACCAACTGCTTTCATCATGTGCATTACAGCTTCATTTGCACCACCGTGTAATGGACCTTTAAGACTTGCTATAGCTCCGGTAATTGCACCGTGAATATCAGATAGACTACTTGTAATAGTTCTTGCAGTAAAAGTTGACACATTAAAACTATGTTCGGCATATAAAATCAAAGATATATCAAAAGCTCTTACTATTTCTTTGTCAGGAACTTTATTAAACATCATTTTAAAAAAATTCTCTGCAAAAGATAATTTTTTACTTGGGGCTATTATTTTCTTTCCTTTTCTTGCTCTAAAATATGCAGCAACGGCTGTTGGGGTTTTTGCAAATATTCTCATTGCTTTTCTCATGTTGGCTTTTGGAGAATTGTCTCGTGTATCTTTATCTTCTAAGCCCATTAAACTAACGCAAGTCCTAATCACATCCATAGGATGAGCATTTTTAGGCATATTTTGAATATCTCTAATTATCTGTTTTGATAATTTTCTTTCTGATCTTTCTTCTTTAATAAATTTTTTTAATTGTATTTTACTGGGTAAGTCACCATGGAGCACTAAATAAGCAACTTCCTCAAAATTACATTTATCGCAAAGATCTTGAACTTTATACCCTCTGTAAGTTAAAGTGCTTAGTTCGGGCACAACGTGAGAAATAGTTGTCTCATCAACAACAATTCCTAGCAAACCTTTTTTTATTTCTTCACTCATTATTCATGTCCCTCTGTAGAAAAATCAGTAATTTTATTTTCAACGGTGTTATATTTCTCATATTCCACTAATTCGTACAACCTTTTTCTCGTTTGCATATTTTCAATAACGTTATTTTGGTCACCATTTTTAAATATAGATTTTAGGCCATCTTCTACATTTTTCATCGCTAATCGTTGAGTTGTTACCGGGTAAATAACAAGATTATATCCTAATTTTTCAAGCTCAGATTTATTTAACAATTTTGATTTTCCAAATTCAGTCATATTAGCCAACAAATATCCTTTTGATATTTTTCTAACTTTTTCAAATTCACTTTCATCTTTCATGGCTTCAGGAAAAATCATATCAGCTCCAGCATCCTCATAAGCTTTAATTCTATCAATTGTTCTATCTAATCCCTCAACAGCATTTGCATCCGTTCTAGCTATAATTATAAAATTTTTATCTGTTCTTGCATTAACTGCATTTTTTATTTTTATTACCATCTCTTCTTTAGTAATTAATTCTTTATTGTCTAAATGACCGCACCTTTTTTGTTCGATCTGGTCTTCTATATGGCAACCAGCTAATCCATTGGCCTCAAAGGTAGAAATAGTTTTTTTACAATCCTTAAATCCAGTGTCGGCATCAACTATAGTAGGTAAATCCGTTACCCTTGTAATTTGTGATGCTCTATAACTCACTTGTTCTAATGTTGTTAAGCCTATATCAGGCAAACCTAAGTCATTAGCCATAACACCACCAGAAATATAAACACCATCAAATCCGATTTCAGAAATTAATTTTGCAGATAGTGGATTGTACGCACCTGGAAATCTTAAAAGTTTTCCTGATTTTAAAGAGTTTCTAAAGTTAGCTCTTTTTTCTAACGAATTTTTTTTGGTAAAGTGCATAAACTAATTTTTATAAGACGTAAGTTAAGAAATCAAAGCATTATTTCATAAGTACAAATAAAGCTGTCAGTATCAACAATAAAGCTAATATATATTCAATAATTTTTTTAGTTTTTAGATTATTAACAAACATTCTTAGCGTACTGCCAAATAATGCCCAAAGTGAAATAGAAGGAAAACAAATAAATGGTGCGGTTAAAGCAAGAAACATTGTCGCTTTAAAAAAACTTTCTTCTAACGGAAAAAAACCAGCAACAGCAGTTATCGCTACCGTCCAAGCTTTAGGATTTATAAATTGAAACAAAGAAGCTTCATAAAATCTTAATGGTCTTCCACTTTCTTTTTTGACAACACTAAAAGAACCCAACATTTTCCAACTAAGGTAAACAAGATAAATAAAACATAAAATTTTCATATAAAACTGAAGGGAAGGAAATTTCAAAAAAATGTTACCCAATCCATAGCTTACTAAAGTTATTTGAAAAAAATGACCTAATGGAATTCCAATTAAATGAGGGAGTGTTTTAATGTAGCCAAACTTAATTCCAGAAGCTGTAAGCATTGCGTTGTTCGGACCTGGTGTAGCAAACATTATAAAGTAGTAAACAATTAAGGCGGACCAAAGAGAGAAAGTTATCATAAATATTTTGATATTATTTTATCAAAACCAACAAAATCTTTTATTAATACATCGTGCTTAATTTGTTCTACTGTTTTTTCGGTATAGCCATTTGCAACTAAAATAAATGGAAGCTTAGCATTAGTGGCTGCCATTTCATCAACTTCACTATCGCCTACCATTATTGTTTTTTTTAAATCACCACCTATAATCTCAACAACATCTGTTAAGTGTCTTGGATCTGGTTTGTTGTAATTAAAAGTATCTGATCCTGCCACATACTCAAAATAATTAAACAAATTTAACCTTTTTAATAAATCTACAGCTAGCTTTTCTTGTTTGTTTGTACACACAGCCATAGAAATGTTTTTTGATTTAGCCCAATCTAAAAAATCAAACAAACCTTCAAAAGGCTTACTATCGTTTGCAATATTTTTACTGTAGTAGTCAATGAACTCTTTTGTCATTTCATTTTTTATCTTTTCATCTGTTACTTCTTTTTTAAAAGATCTTTGCATCATTAACCAAGCGCCTTTACCAGCTAAGCTCTTTATATCTCCTAGCTCTTTAGTAGGGTGGCCAAATTTTTTCATTACATGATTGTGGGCGCTCATTAAATCTGGAGCTGTATGAACTATCGCACCATCTAAATCGAAAAGAATTGTGTATATTTGAGTCATATATAAAGAATTAAAAAGAAATATTTTGTGACTTATTTAGACTCCACTTATAATATAAATAGAATTTTTTATGAAGTTAAATAATAAATTAAACAAAGCAAATCAATATAAGCTAGACCAGCAAAAACTTAGAAATAATGCTCTAAGAAAAGGAGTAAATCTTATTGCTCCTGAAACAATTTTTTTATCCAAAGATACTAAGTTTGGGAAGAACGTAACTGTAGAACCATACGTAGTCATTGGACCAAAAGTAAAGATTGGTAACAATGTGATCATAAAATCCTTCTCACATATTGAAGATACTCTAATGGAAAATAATGTTATCGTCGGACCTTACGCAAGACTAAGACCTGGAACTGTTTTAAAGGAAGGTGCAAAAATAGGAAATTTTGTAGAAACTAAAAAATCTAAAATAGGTAAAAATTCTAAAGTGAGCCATCTATCTTATGTTGGTGACACTAACGTTGGACAAAACGCAAACATAGGAGCAGGGACAATTACCTGTAATTATGACGGCTCCAAAAAACATAAGACAAGTATTTCAGACAATGTGTTTATCGGTTCAAACACCTCTTTGGTAGCCCCTGTAAAAATTGGTAAAAATTCTACAGTAGGAGCTGGCTCAGTTATTACTGGAAATGTTAAAAAAAACTCACTTGCTTTAACAAGGTCTAAACAACAAGAAATAAAAAACTATAAAAGAAAAAAATAAATGTGTGGAATTATAGGTATTGCGAGTAACAAATCAGTTTCAACAAATATAGTTGAATCATTAAAACGACTTGAATACAGAGGCTATGATTCTGCTGGCTTAGCGACATTAAACGATAATCAAATCCAGGAAAAAAAATGTTCTGGCAGGGTAGAAAAACTTGAACAAATTTTGTTTAAAAATCCTTCTCTTGGAACAATAGGCATTGGCCACGTAAGATGGGCAACACACGGAGTTCCAAATGAAATTAACGCTCACCCTCATTCATCAGAAGAAGTTTCAGTAGTACACAATGGAATTATTGAAAACTCTGATGCTTTAAAAAAAGAACTAGAATTAAAAGGAGCTAAATTCAAATCCCAAACAGACACTGAAGTAATCACTCTGATGTTAACTGAGGAAATCAAAAAAGAAACACCTATTATTGCGGTACAAAATACACTTAAAAAACTAAAAGGTAGTTTCGCTTTAGGAATTATATTTAAAAATTTTAAAGATTTAATTATTGGTGCAAGGAGAGGAAGTCCCTTAGCTGTTGGATATGCCAAGGATGAAAATTATCTTGGCTCGGATTCCTACGCCCTAAAATCAATGACAAATAAAATTAGCTATTTAGACGACGGAGATTTATGCGTTCTAACAAAAGACAATATCGAATTTTATAATCATAATGACAAAAAAATTAATAAAAAAGTACTTGTTCTATCTGATGACAAAAATTTAGCAGACAAAGGTGACTATAAAAACTTTATGAGTAAGGAAATTTTTGAACAGCCAATTACTGTAAAGAATGGGATTAATGAATACGTAGATAAGATAAAAAATGATATTAATCTCTATAACTTCCCAATAGAGCCCAAATCCATTGAAAAAATTGTGCTTATTGCTTGTGGAACTGCGTACCACTCATGTTTAGTTGCTAAATATTGGTTTGAGGAATTAACTAATATTGATGTTGAAATAGACGTTGCCTCTGAATTTAGATACCGAAATATAAAATTTAATCAAAAAAATTTATACGTATTTGTTTCCCAATCAGGAGAAACAGCAGATACTGCTGCTGCGCTGCAACTATGCAAAGACAATAATGTTAAAACTTGTGCTGTTGTAAATGTGGTTGAGAGTACAATAGCTAGAAATTCAGATTGGGTATTGCCATTACACGCTGGTCCTGAAGTTGGCGTTGCTTCTACGAAAGCTTTTTTAGGTCAAATGTTAATTCTTTATATTCTGTGTCTAAAAATTGCTTTTAACAGAAATGAACTAAGCAAAGAAGACTATATAAAAAAAATAAATAATTTAATAAACTTACCTAAAGCGATAGAACAAGTTCTCACACAAGAAGATCAAATTCAAATTGTAGCTAAAGATATTTGCCAGGCAAATGGTTCTATGTTTTTGGGTAGAGGCACATCTTATCCAATAGCATTAGAAGGTGCCCTTAAGTTAAAAGAGTTATCTTATCTTCACGCAGAAGGTTATCCTGCTGGAGAAATGAAACATGGACCTCTTGCACTTATTGAAGATGGATTACCCGTTATAGTTATTGCCCCAAAAGATAAATATTTTGAAAAAACTTTTTCCAACACCCAGGAAGTTATAGCAAGAGGAGGAAAAGTGTTATTAGTAACAGATAAAAATGATCTTACCATAAATGAAAATATCAGATTTAAATTACAAGTTCCTTTTATTGAAGAAACTTTATCTCCATTTATCTTAACAATTCCACTTCAGCTTCTAGCCTATCATGTTGCTTTACTTAAAAATTGTGACATCGATAAACCAAGAAACTTAGCTAAATCTGTTACCGTCGAGTAGCGGGCGATGAAAAAATCTTTAACATTAAGTGTATTGGGGATTGATCACGGTCATATATTTGACATGCTTGATGAGATGATCAAAGAAGGTTGTAAATGTAGTCATTTTTGGACCGAAGGTACTCCATTAACATTGAAAGAATTTAAAAAAAAATATCCAAATATAAAAAGAGTAGAAAATAAAAGTGAAATTTTAAATGACGATACAATTGATATGATTTTAATTTCATCAATTCCTAAAGATAGAGCAAATCTTTCTATTGAAGTTTTGAAAGCTGGAAAAGATGTAATGGTTGATAAACCAGGTTGCACAACTTTAAGCCAACTTAATGATTTAAAGAGAGTAATTAAAGAAACAGGAAAAATTTGGTCAGTAAATTTTTCTGAAAGATTTCACGTTGCAGCAGTTACTAAAGCAGAAGAGCTAGTTAAAAAAGGTATAATTGGAAAAGTAAAACATACTATGGGCATAGGACCACATAGACAAGGAAACTATGAAAGACCCGATTGGTTTTATGATCGTGAAAGCTATGGAGGCATAATTACAGATATTGGTTCTCATCAAATCCACCAGTTTCTTGTGTTCACAAATTCAAAGAATGCTAAAATTACCCATGCACTAGTTGAAAACACCACTAGAAAAGAAAAACTTGGTTTTCAAGATTTTGGTGAAATTAATATCACAGGTAATGGCGGTCATGGATATATTCGGTTAGATTGGTTTACACCTGATGCACTCCCAACCTGGGGAGATGGAAGATTATTTATTTTAGGTGAAGAAGGTTTTATTGAAATAAGAAAATATACTGATTTAGCAAAATCTAATACCAGTAATCATTTGATTTATGCGAATAACGATGAGGTTAAATATATAGATTGTTCGAACATTAAACTTCCTTACTTTAGAAATCTAATTAATGATGTTTTAAATAGAACAGAAACAGCTTGCTCTCAAGAATTAACATATTTATCAATGGAACTTGCAATTAATGCACAAGAAATTGCAGAAAAGAAATGAATAAATATCAAGTAGCAATTATCGGAACAAATATTGGTGCTAAACACTATACAGATTTTCAAAAAATTCCTGATAAATTTAATATTCATACTCTTTGTGGATTAACAAGAGAAGCTATAGATAATATTTTATTATCAAATAAAGAAACACAAGTTTCACTTAACTTTGATGAAGTTTTAAAAATAAAAGAAATTGATATTGTAGATATTTGTCTTCCACCTCACTTACATTTTTCTGCTTGTAAAAAATCTCTTGAAGCGGGGAAGCATGTTATCTGTGAAAAACCACTAGTATCAAGTCTCAAGGAAGTTGATGAACTCGAAAAGATTAGCAAAGAAACAGATAAAATAATCTTTCCTGTTTTCCAATATAGATATGGTTTGGGATTTTCTAAACTTAAAGCACTTATTCAATCCGGTCTTGCTGGAAAGCCTCTTGTTGCTTCGTTAGAAACTCATTGGAATAGAGGGAAAGATTATTATTCAAAACCCTGGAGAGGTACCTGGAAAGGTGAACAAGGTGGAGCAATTTTAAGTCATTCAATTCATATTCACGATTTAATAAGTATGATTTTTGGTTCAGTATCGAGTGTATTTGCAAAACTAACAACAAGAGTAAACGATATTGAAGTTGAAGATTGTGCTGCTCTTACAATTGAAATGGAGAATGGATCACTGGTTACAAGTTCTATTACTCTTGGTGCTGCAAATGACACAAGTAGACTAAGATTATGTTTTAATGGATTGACAGTTGAGTCTGCGGCATCACCAGACAAGGCTTATAATCCAGCAGATGATGAATGGAAATTTTTAGCAAGAGAGCCCGTAACACAAAATCAAATCGATGACGTGTTATCAAAAGTGAATAAACCAAAGTCATGGTACACTGGAATGTTTAATGAAATAGCAAATAAACTTGATGGTAAAAATAGTGACGAAGTAAAGCTGTCAGATGCCCGTAAATCACTTGAGTTTGTAACGGCTGTTTACGATTCATCAAGACAAGGGAAAAATATCAGCCTTCCAATCAGTAAAAATAATCCACTTTATAACTCTTGGCTACCATAAGATAAATTAGTTCACATGAAGATAAAATAGGATTTTAAGTTTTATGAACAAAGAAAACGCAAGTAAACTGTGGACTTTAATTCAGGAAGCCGGTCTTTATTTACAAAACAAACTTCCAAACAGCTCAAGCCATCCAAAAGGTAGAAATCCTTATGCTCACGTTGCGTTGTGTGTGAAAGATAAATTTGGACTCAGTTATAAAGATATTGATGATAATGATTTTAAAAAAGTTGAAGAATACATAGTTTTTTTAAAAAATAATCCAAATTAGACAAGTTGGTATTGAACAATTCAGTCTTAGGCTTTATATACTTATAGTCGAAATGAAAAAGTGGACAACAGATACATGGAAAAATTATCCAGCCAAACATCTTCCTGTTTATCAGGATGAAAAAGAGCTTAATGCTACAATTGAAAGTGTTAGAAAGCTACCACCATTAGTTTTTGCTGGTGAATCAAGATCCCTAAAAAAAGAATTAGCTCAAGTAGTGGAGGGAAAAGCTTTTCTTTTACAAGGCGGAGATTGCGCTGAAAGTTTTGCGGAGTTTCACCCAGACAACATAAGAGATACCTTTAAAGTTATTTTACAAATGGCTTTAGTTTTAACTTCATCTGCATCTTTACCGGTAGTTAAAGTTGGAAGAATAGCTGGACAGTTCTCAAAACCTAGAAGCTCACCTATAGAAGTAAAAGATGGTGTGGAGCTGCCAAGTTACTTGGGGGATAATATTAACGGAATGGATTTTAATGAAAAATCTAGAATTCCAGATCCTAAAAGATTATTTAGAGCATATTCACAATCAGCTTCGACTTTAAATTTATTAAGAGCTTTTTCCCAAGGTGGTTTTGCCGACTTAAGACAAGTTCACTTATGGAATCTAGGATTTATTAAAAAAACTGAACAAGAAAAAAGATATAAAGAAATTCAAGATAAGATAACTGATTCTCTAGACTTTATGGAAGCTTGTGGAATTAATCCAGAAAGTAATCGTAGATTAAGAGTTGTAAATTTTTATACTTCGCACGAAGCTTTACACTTACCTTACGAGTCAGCTATGACAAGGGTCGACTCAACTACTGGAGAATATCACGATACATCAGCACACTTTGTCTGGATTGGTGATCGGACAAGACAGCCGGGCGGAGCACACGTTGAATTTTGCAGAGGAATAAAAAATCCTATTGGAATTAAATGTGGTCCATCATTAAAACCAGAAGAGCTAATTAAACTGATAAACATTTTAAATCCAAATAATGAAGCTGGAAGAATAACACTTATTTCTAGATTTGGTGCCGACCATGTTGAAAAATTTTTGCCACAATTAATCAGACCAATTAAAAAAGAAGGTTTAAATGTTATTTGGTCATGTGATCCTATGCATGGGAATACAATAAAAGCTACGTCTGGATTCAAGACAAGACCTTTTAACAATGTAGTTAAAGAAATTAAGAATGTTTTCGGTGTTCATCAAGCAGAAGGTACTTATGCTGGAGGTCTACATATCGAAATGACCGGTCAAGAAGTTACTGAATGTACGGGAGGAGCTCAAAAAATTTCTGATCAGGACCTATCAAGTAGATACCACACACATTGCGATCCAAGACTAAACGCAAGTCAAGCACTAGAACTTGCTTTTCTTATCTCTGACGAAATAAAGAAAAATTCGCAATACTCAAAAAATATTATTAAAGCGGCATCTTAATAATTATTATATAATTATTAAGATAGAATTCTGAAAAAGAATGAAAGAATTATTATAGTCATGGAAGTAAAAAAAAGAGCAGAAATTATTCAAAAATGGATTGATGATTATTGTAATTCCGTTTCTTTTGAAATTAAGTCTTTAGTTGTTGGCGTTTCAGGAGGAATTGACTCATCGGTTGTGAGCACTCTTTGTGCTTTAACCGGAAGAAAAACTATTGCTATAAGCATGCCAATTAAACAGCAAAAAAACCAGCACGATTTAAGTATTGGTCACGGAAATTGGTTGGTTAAAAAATTCAGTAACGTGAAATTAAATAATATAAATCTTGAAAGTATTTTTAAGGAATTTGAAAAAAACATGGAACAATTTAATAACGAACATGGTTTTGCAAATTCAAGAGCTAGATTAAGAATGACAACGCTTTACCAGGTAGCTGCATCTAATAGCGGGATTGTTGTTGGCACAGGAAATAAAGTAGAAGATTTTGGCGTAGGTTTTTATACTAAATATGGAGATGGCGGAGTTGATATATCTCCAATTGCTGATTGCACAAAGACACAGGTCTGGGAATTAGGAAAATATCTTGGAATTGATAATAAAATTATTGAAGCAGAGCCAACAGATGGTTTATGGGATGATGCACGGACTGACGTAGAACAATTAGGAATGTCCTACCAAGATTTAGAAAAAGCCATGATAGATAGCAATGACCCAAACTATAAAAAATATTTAGAAGTTAGAAAAAAAAATCTTCATAAAATGAACCCAATACCAGTGTGTAAATTTGATGAATAACTTAAAAATTTCAAACTCTTTAACAAGGTCAAAAGATTTATTTAAACCAATAAACCCTAAAAATATTACCATGTATGTTTGTGGACCTACAGTTTATGCTGATCCACATGTTGGAAACGGAAGATCGCTAATAGTTTTTGATTTGTTATATAGAGTTTTAATTAAATTATATGGTCAAAAAAACATAACTTATGTCAGAAACATAACTGATGTCGATGACAAGATTATCGAAACTTCAAAAATAAAAGGTATCGCAATTGATAAAATTACATCTGATGTGACAAATATTTTTCATAGGAATGTAAAAGATTTAAATTGCCTAAAACCAACAGTAGAACCTAAAGCAACTGACCACATTAAAGAAATGATTGAAATGATTAACTCTTTAATTAAAAAAAAATTGGCCTATATAAACAATGGACATGTTTATTTTTTAATATCCAAATTTAAGAATTATGGAAAACTCTCTAATAAAAAATTAGATGAATTAGTTGCAGGCTCAAGAATTGAAGTTTCAAAATTGAAAAAAAATCCGCTAGATTTTATTTTATGGAAACCAGCTTCAACCAATGAGCCTAGCTGGGACTCACCATGGGGTCGAGGTCGCCCTGGCTGGCACTTAGAATGCTCAGCAATGTCGGAAAAATACCTCGGCAAAACTTTTGATATTCATGGTGGAGGATTAGATTTGCTATTTCCTCACCACGAGAATGAAATCGCTCAGTCTTGCGCGAATAACTCTACTAATATTTTGGCAAAATATTGGGTGCATAATGGTTTTTTAATCATGAATAAAGAAAAAATGTCAAAGTCCATAGGAAATATTGAAACAATTTCAGAGGTATTAGGCAAGTATAACGGACAAGTAATTAGATTAGCTCTTTTGAGTGCGCATTATAAGCAGCCCTTGTACTGGAGTGATAATCTTTTAGAGCAAAGTAAAGCAACCCTGGAAAAATGGTATGAACTTTACGATGATATAGAAAGTAAAACAGTTATGAGTGAAATTTTTTCATGTCTTCTTGACGATCTAAACACTCCAAAATATATCGCAAAATTACATGAACTATATAATAAAGCATCTAAAGGAGATAAAAACAAAAGAGTTGAGTTTAATGAAGCTTGCAGATTAATTGGAATTTTTAATCAGAAGAAAGATGTTCTATCTAAACAAAAAGAAACTGCATCCAAACTGGATAAAAATTATATCTTACAAAAAATAGAAGAAAGAATTAAAGCAAGGGAAGAAGGGAACTTCAATTTAGCTGATAGAATTAGAGATGAACTTTCTAAAAACGGAATAGCTATTCAAGATAAAGAAAATAAGACAGAATGGGAATATAAATGAAAAAAGAAAAAATATATATTTTTGACACAACATTAAGAGATGGCGCCCAAACAGAAGGTGTTGACTTTACGGTTAACGATAAAATTAAGATTGCCGAAAATCTTAATGATATTGGAGTTGACTATATTGAAGGTGGTTGGCCAGGAGCTAACCCAACTGATACAGAATATTTTAATACTAAACAAAAATTAGACAAATGTATATTCACTGCATTTGGCATGACAAAAAAAATAGGTAGAAGTGCGGATAACGATCCAACTTTATCACCAATACTAAACGCTAACACAAAAGCAGTTTGTATTGTTGGAAAGGCATGGGACTTTCACGTGGATGTTGCTTTAGGAATAACAAAAGAAGAAAATTTAATAAATATTAAAGAAACAACAAAATATTTTGTTAAAAATAAAAGAGAATTTATCTTTGACGCAGAACATTTTTTTGATGGGTACAAAAATAATCCTTCTTATGCGCTCGACTGTTTAAAGCAGGCTTATGATGAAGGTGCAAGATGGCTGGTTCTTTGCGACACAAACGGAGGGACCTTGCCTCATGAAGTTGGGGAAATTGTATCTAAAGTTTCTAAATTTATACCTGGAAAAAATTTAGGAATACATGCTCACAACGATACTGAAAATGCAGTGAGTAATTCTTTAACCGCCATTTTAGCTGGTGTAAGACAGGTTCAAGGAACGATCAATGGCTTAGGAGAAAGATGCGGTAATGCAAACTTAATGTCTATAATTCCAACTTTATTTTTAAAAAAAAGTTTTAATGAAAAGTATGAAATAAATATTAACGAAGAAAAGTTATCATTACTTACAAATTGTTCAAGAATGCTTGATGAAATATTAAATAAAAAATCAAATAAAAGCTCAGCGTATGTTGGTGCTTCAGCGTTCTCCCACAAAGGTGGACTCCACGTTTCTGCAGTTCAAAAAGACCCAAAAACATATGAGCATATTGATCCTGAATATGTCGGAAACCATAGAAACATTGTAGTTTCAGATCAAGCTGGAAAGTCAAATATTTTATCTAGATTAAAAAAATATGGTGTTGAAATTGATCCTAAGGATTCTAAAATATCTAAAATTTTAGAAGAGGTTAAGGATAGAGAATTTTTCGGTTACTCATATGATGGTGCAGATGCATCGTTTGAATTATTAGCAAACAGACTACTTGGAAAGGTTCCAAATTATTTAAAAGTTGATAGCTATAACGTAATAGTATCAAAATCAAAAAATCTCACGACAACCGCAGAAGTAATTTTTTTAATTGATGGTAAAAAAATTAAATGTGTAGGATCAGGGAATGGTCCCGTTAATGCTTTATATAATTCAATAAAATTAGATTTTTCTAAAGCAGCTAAGTATTACAATTTTTTTTCTAATGTAAGATTAGTAGATTACAAGGTTAGAATATTAAACACAGGAACAGATGCCACAACAAGAGTATTGATTGAAAGTACAGATAGTTCTGGCATAAGCTGGTTTACTATTGGAGTTTCAACAAATATTATCGAAGCATCCTTTATAGCTTTAATTGATAGTCTTGATTATAAACTTTTTAAAGAAAAAGCTCCTGCTAATATTGTATCTAATGAAAAATAAATTTGGTTTTATTTTAGTTAACCCACAACTAGGAGAAAATATTGGAGCTTGTGCCAGAGCAATAAAAAACTTTGGTTTTTCAAATCTCAATATTGTTTCTCCAAGAGATCCTTGGCCTAACACAAAAGCTAGAATGACTTCTGTAGGGGCTTTTAATATAGTTCAAAAGGCAAAAATTTACAACAATGTCTCTGATGCTGTTAAAAAATTTGATTTAGTTTTTGCCTCTACAGCCAGAAAAAGAGATATTAATAAAAAACACATTTCAATAGTTAATTTTATAAAAGTTCTATCTAAATATAAAAAATCAAATATAGGAATTATGTTTGGTCCAGAGTCATCAGGACTCTCGAATTATGATTTATCTTTGTCTAATTTTATTATTCAAATTCCTACATCAAAAAAACTTACCTCATTGAATTTATCCCACGCTGTTATAGTTATCTGCTATGAAATCTATAAGTCATTAAACTCTAGTAAGTTTAAAAAAGAGAAGATGTTAACTAAGCTGACATCCAAAAGTTCTATTAAAAACTTAATTAAATTTCTTGAAGCAATGCTAGATAAAAAAAAATTCTTTAAGCCATCTGAGAAGAAAAAATCAATGATTTTAAATATTAATAATATTTTTGGCAGATTGGAACTAAGCGACAAAGAATTGAGGATTTTATTTAGTATTTTTAGCTCTTTAAACAGAAAACAATAGTTATAGTCTAATTGACAAAACTTTTACAAAGTCTATAAAACACTCACCTATAAAATGACAAAAAGAATTAACGCCAAACATAAAGTCGATCGTAGATTGAAGGTTAATCTATGGGGCAGACCAAAAAGCCCTTTCAATACTAGAGCTTATCCGCCAGGTCAACACGGACAAAACAAAAGGGGCAAACCAACTGATTACGGTATTCAACTTTTTGCAAAACAAAAGCTGAAGTCGTACTATGGAAACATTAATGAAAGACAATTTAGAAATATTTATAGAAAAGCACTTACAAGAAAAGGGGATACTACAGAAAATTTAATTGGATTACTAGAAAGCAGACTAGACACTGTTATCTATAGAGGCAAGTTTACGCCTACTGTTTTTGCTGCTAGACAACTTATCAATCACGGACACATTAAAGTAAATAATAAAAAAGTTAATATTTCAAGTTATCTTGTTAAAGAAACAGATGTTATAGAAGTTAAGGAAAAATCTAAAAAATTAACTATCATAGACGGAGCTTTATCAAGTAAAGAAAGAGACGTACCAGAATACATTCAGCTAGACGACAAGAATAAAACAGTAAAACTTATTAGAGTCCCTAAATTTGCGGAAGTCCCATATCCAGTTATTATGGAGCCAAACCTTGTTATTGAGTATTACTCTAGATAATAAATTTCTTGTTAAGAAGAACCTCCATAAACTATATAAATAAAAAATTAAAAGATAATCCAGAGTGGAATATTTTAGATATTGGCTGTGGATATACCGCTAATAAATATTCTAAGGTTGTGTCAGATGTACAAGACTTGTCTACTTTTTACAAAGATAAAAAATTTGTAAGAATATTAGAAAAAAAACTTCCCTTCAAAGATAATGAGTTTGATTTTGTTATAACGAGTCATGTCATCGAACATGTCGAGGACTTTCAATTTTTTATTAAAGAAATTGAAAGAATTTCAAGACAAGGGTATATAGAACTCCCGACTAGACTTGAAGACAATCTAGTAATTGAAAATTTAAAAGATCACATCTGGTGGTTCAAGTACGACGATGATTTAAAGATTTTAATAGCGTCTAAAAAAAATCAAATTTTAGAACCTTTTATCAATGTATCGACAGCAAAAAAATTAGCACTTATATTTAGAGAAAGTCTTGTTTTAGAAATACTTTGGGAGAATAAAATTGATTATAGAATTGATGATATTTTACAAATGACATCGCAGCCTAAAATTAGTTTTATCCATTTAATAAAAAAATACTTTAGTAAAAAAATTAGAAGATTTTTAGCTGGTTAAAGTCTAAATAATTTTTTTAGTTTGTAGAAGTTTTTTAAGTTCACCACTCTCGAACAACTCTTTCACAATATCACAACCGCCTACAAATTCTCCTTTAATATAAAGCTGAGGTATTGTTGGCCAGTCACTATAAGTTTTAATACCATTTCTTATCTCCTCATTTTCTAACACATTTACACCTTTAAAACTTACATCTAAGTGTTTGAGAATATTTGAAACTGCCATTGAGAAACCACATTGAGGCGCTTCTGGTACACCTTTCATAAAAAGACAAACTTCATTCTTGTTAATTATATTTTCAATTTCTAACTTTATTTCCATTTCTATTTTCCTTCAGTTGTTATTGATAGCGCATGTAATTCGTTGCCCATTTTACCCTTTAAGGACTTATATACCAATTTATGTTGTTCAATTTTTGAAATTCCATTAAATATTTTTGAACTTATTTTTGCCGAGTAATGATTGTTATCACCAGCTAAGTCTTTAATTTCTATTTCTGCGTCAGGTATTGACTCAGTTATAAGTTTTGTAATCTCGTCTATTGAAAGAGCCATTAGTAATTATTATACCATGTATTATTAGTTTCATACAGATCATTTGACGCAATCTTTAACTCTCCATCTATTTCAAAATAATTTTTCTGAACTACTCCAACTGTCTCATTAAATATATTGTTGTCATTAAGAATTTTACTAATTTTATTTGAATTATTTGGCTCTATTTCAACTAGGTATCTCCCTTGGTCTTCGCTAAAAAAATATTCCATAAGGTTAAAGAAATTTTTAGGTTTACTTATATTTATGCCATAACCAGAATTAAAAGTCATTTCTGCAAGAGCTAAAATTAACCCTCCAGAAGAAATATCATGAACTGATGAAACTAGATTTTTATTTATTAAATTTAAGACAGCTAAGCCGTTATTTTTTTCATTAGATAAGTTTATTTCTGGAGGAGGGCCCTCTACTATTGAGTAAATTTCCTCCAAAAAAATGCTTTGATGTAATTGACCAAAGTTTTTTCCTATCTGCAAAATGAGATTACCTTCTTTTTTTAAACATTGATTAACTCTATTATTAATATTTAAAAGAAGACCTACACCTCCAATTACTGGTGTAGGATGAATATTTTTTTTATTTGTACCGTTATATAAAGACACGTTACCAGAGACAACTGGGTAGTCTAAAAACTCACAAGCTTCTTTAATTCCAAGTATGCACTCAGCAAGCTCACCCATTATTTTTGGATTTTCAGGATTTCCAAAGTTTAGGCAATTTGTAATAGCAATCGGTTTTGCTCCAACAGAAATTAAATTCCTCCAATTTTCACAAACAATTTGTTTACCACCCGTGTGAGGGTGAGCCTTGCAATAGTTTGCAGAAGAGTCTACCGCTACAGCAATAGCTTTTTCTTTTTTATGAATTCTTATTATAGCTGCATCTGAACCAGATTTTTGCACAGTATCTGTCATGACCATTTGATCAAATTGATTAGTAACCCAATTTTTATTTGATTGATTTGGTGAAGAAAGTATTTTTAGTAGAGCGTCCTGTAATTTAATTTTCTTAAGATCTTTAATTTTTGTTTTTTTTTCTGGTAATTTTATTTTTGTCCATTTTCTATCATAAATTGGAGCTTTAGTACTAAGAGCATCAATTGGAATTTCACCAACAATTTTATTTTCAAATTTTAATGTTAATTTATTTGTGTCAGTTGTTTTCCCCATAACGACAAAATCTAAATCCCATTTTTCAAATATTTTTTTTGCTTCATTTTCTTTTCCATCTTCTAATATAATAAGCATTCTTTCTTGGCTTTCTGATAACATCATCTCATAGGGTGTCATATTTTCTTCTCGGCATGGAACTTTATCTAAATGAAGTTCCATGCCTAAATCACCCTTTGATGCCATTTCAACACTTGAAGATGTTAATCCAGCTGCTCCCATATCTTGTATTGAAATAATTGAATTATCTTTCATTAACTCAAGACAGGCTTCCATTAGTAATTTCTCTGTAAAAGGGTCTCCCACCTGTACGGTTGGTTTTTTATTTTCTGAATTATCATCAAATTCTGCCGATGCCATTGAAGCACCATGAATACCATCTCTACCTGTTTTAGACCCAACATAAACTACAGACTTATTTAGTCCTTTAGCTTTTGAGTAAAAAATTTTATCCTTTTTAACATGCCCTACAGCCATGGCATTAACTAAAATATTTTCATTATAAGTATTGTTGAATTTTATCTCTCCAGCAACTGTGGGAACACCGATACAATTTCCGTATCCTCCAATTCCCGAGACAACCCCATTAAGAAGAGATTTGGTTTTTGGATGATCAGGTGAGCCAAAATGAATTGAATTTAAAAGAGCTATCGGTCTTGCACCCATAGTAAAAACATCTCGTAATATTCCTCCAACACCAGTAGCTGCTCCTTGATATGGCTCAATATAAGAGGGATGATTATGGCTTTCTATTTTAAATATAATAGCATCATCATCTCCTATATCTATTACACCTGCATTTTCGCCTGGACCTTGAATTACTTGTTTTCCTTTAGTGGGAAGATTTTTTAAATGAATTCGGGAAGATTTATATGAACAATGTTCATTCCACATTGCAGAAAAGACTCCAAGTTCTAACATATTAGGTTCTCTATTTAGTAATATTTTAATCTTAGAATATTCTTCAAGTTTTAAACCATGTTTTTCAACGACTTCGTTTGTAATTTTCATTATAATTAGCTTAGTAAACTAGTGAATAAATTTACACCATCAACATTTGATGTAACTTGATCTATCGTACGTTCAGGATGAGGCATCATTCCTAAAATATTTTTTTTACTATTAAAGATACCGGCTATATTGTTTAGAGATCCATTTGGATTGTTTTCCTCATTGAGATTACCGTTCTCATCGCTGTATTTGAAAGCTATTAAATTTTTATCTTCAAGCTCTTTTAAATGTTCTTTATTAGTAAAATAATTCCCTTCATTATGAGCAATATTAAGTTGTAGAATTTGATCTTTTTTGTATTTATTACAGAATCTATTTTCTGTATTAATCACTTTGACATAAACATCTTTGCTTATAAATTTTAAATTTTTATTTCTTAGCAGTACACCTCCCAAAAGACCTGTTTCAGTTAAAATTTGAAAGCCATTACATATTCCTAAAATTAAACATCCATTATTTGCCGCTTTTATCACCTCATTTAAAATATTAGACTTTGCAGCTATTGCTCCAGATCTAAGGTAATCTCCATAAGAAAAACCACCAGGGACTACAATTAAGTCGGACTTTGGCAAATCTACATCCTTGTGCCAAACCATCTTATTTCGAAATTGCAATTTTTCTAATGCTACAGCAATATCTCTATCGCAATTGGAACCTGGAAATACAATTACAGATGAATTCATTTGTTATATTTTATAAATTTCAAAATCTTCTATAATTAAATTAACTAAAAGTTTTTTACACATATCTTCAATTTTATTCTTTGCCTTTACTTCATTATTTTCATCAATTTCAATCTCAAAAAATTTACCTTGTCTTACAGATTTAAGAGTATTTATTCCCATATTTTGGAGTGTTTGTTTGATAACCTTACCTTGGGGGTCAAGTACATCGTTTTTTAAAGTAACCTTAACTGAAAATTTCAATTTATTTCTTTTTAAACTTTACAGATGTTGGTCTGCCAAAATTAGCTTCTCTTATATTTGTTTCTTCGGGCATAAGACCTAATCTTCTCGCAACATCTTGATATGCTTCAATAATATTACCTAAATCTTTTCTAAATCTATCTTTGTCTAGTTTTTTCTCAGTTCTCATGTCCCATAACCTACATGTATCAGGACTTATCTCGTCGGCTAATATTATTTCGTTAATATCATTATTTTCGTTCCAGATTCTTCCGTATTCAATTTTAAAATCGACTAATTTAATTCCAACACCTCTAAATATACCTTGTAATAAATCATTTATTCTTAAAGACATTTTATCAATAATTTTTATTTCTTTTTCTGTAGCCCATTCAAAAGCATAAATATGTTCTTTTGCAATAATGGGATCACCTAACTCATCATTTTTTAAATAATATTCAAGTAGAGGTTTTTCCAAAACGGTACCTTCAGAAATCCCAAGTCTTTTACTTAGCGATCCTGTTGCAATATTTCTTATAATAAATTCAACAGGTATTATATTAGCTTTCTTGATTAATTGCTCTCTCATGTTTAGTCTTTTTACAAGGTGAGTTTGTATTCCGCATTGCCCCAAAGAATTTAAAAGGTATTCTGATATTCTATTATTCAAAACACCTTTACCCTCAATACTTGCTTTTTTTAAAGCATTAAAAGCAGTGGCATCGTCTTTAAAGTGTTGAATAACTAAATCTTTTTCATTTGTGCTATAAATGATTTTAGCTTTACCTTCATATAATTTCTTCCCTTTGTTCATATATATCTATTTTTTTAAACTTCGCTTAAAAATTACATTAATTCGTTTTGTATGGTAACTAAAATCAAAAAGTTTTTTTAGTTTATTCACAGAAAGTTTTTTATTAATTTTATTGTCATTTGCTAAGTTTTCATAAAAGGAAGTGCCATTATCCCAGGAATGCATGGCATGTTTTTGAACAAGGCTGTATGCTTGTTCTCTAGTAAAACCAACAGTAGTCAGTTCAATCATGACTCTTTGTGAAAAAAAAAGTCCATTTGTTAGATTTAAATTTTCGAGCATTTTTTTTGGATATATGTTTAAATTTTTAACAACATTATTCAATCTAACTAAAGCAAAGTCTAAGGTAATAGTTGCATCTGGGCCTATATTTCTTTCTACAGCAGAATGAGAAATATCTCTTTCGTGCCAAAGTGCAACATTTTCTAAAGCAGGTATAACGCTTGATCTAACCATCCGAGCTAGCCCTGTTAAGTTTTCACTTAAGATAGGGTTTTTTTTATGAGGCATAGCAGACGAACCTTTTTGTTTTTTTCCAAAAAATTCTTCAACTTCTAAAACTTCAGTTCTTTGCAAGTGTCTTATCTCTATAGCTAATCTTTCGATGGAGCTAGCTATTATTCCCAACGTAGAAAAAAATTGTGCATGTCTATCACGAGGAATAATTTGTGTAGAAATTGGTTCAACTTTTAATTTTAATTTTTTTGCAACATAAGCTTCAACCCTTGGGTCAATATTTGCGAAAGTACCTACAGCTCCTGATATAGCGCAGGTCGAAATTTCATCTATAGAATTTTCAAGCCTCTTTTTGTTTCTCAAAAACTCTTGGTAAAAGGTTAACATCTTCAATCCAAAGGTTATTGGTTCAGCGTGAATACCATGACTTCTTCCTATACATAATGTTTTTTTGTGCTTGATAGCCTGCTTTTTAATTGTACTAAGTAGTGTGTTAATATCTTCCAATAATATCTTGCCCGACTGTTTTAGTTGTAAATTAAAACAAGTATCTAACACATCAGAAGATGTCATTCCCTTATGAAGAAACCTTCCCTCTTTACCTGCTTTTTCAGTTATTGAAGTTAAAAATGCAATAACGTCATGTTTAACCGATTCTTCTATTTTTAAAATTCTTGCAACATTTATTTTTGCTTTAGATTTAACTTTTTTAACCACACCTTTTGGAATAATTCTGAATTTCTCCATTGCTTCTGCAGCAGCAAGTTCAATGTCTAGCCAAATTTTATACTTATTTTCATCAGCCCAAATGTTCTTTAGTTCTTTTCTAGAATATCTTTCAATCATATTGAGTAGGGAGGGTGATCTAACCCACTTTTAGAAAGTGTAAAAATTTCATATCCTGTATCTGTTATGCCAACAGTATGCTCAAATTGTGCAGACAATTTTTTATCTCTAGACACAGCCGTCCAACCATCATTTAACATCTTCGTTTGATAGTCACCCTCATTAATCATTGGTTCTATGGTAAATATCATACCAGGTTTAAGTTTTGGCCCTGTTCCTTTTTTTCCATAATGTAAAATATTTGGTTCTTTATGAAACACTTTCCCAATTCCGTGTCCACAAAAATCTCTGACAACAGAAAAACCTTCTCTTTCTACATAATTTTGTATTGTAGAGCCAATATCACCCAAAGTAATTTCTTTATTTAAAATTGTTATAGCTTTCATCATTGAGTTGTAAGTAATTTCTGTCAATTTTTTTGCTTTAACAGAAACCTCTCCTACATAAAACATTCTACTTGTATCACCGTGCCAACCATTTTTATAAGAAGTAACATCAACATTAATTATGTCCCCTTCAGCCAAGGTCTTGTCTGCAGGGATACCATGGCAAATAACATGGTTAACAGAAGTACAACAAGATTTAGGAAAACCTCTATAAAATAATGGTGCAGAGCATGCTCTATTATCATTAATATATTCGTAACATAAATTATCAATTTGATTTGTTGTAATACCTGGTTTTATAATTTTTGTAATTTCATCTAAAGCACCTGCAGCAATCTTACCCGCTACTCTTGTTCCGTTAAATGCTTCTTGGATATCTTTACTCATTAATTTGAAATTTAATTTTGTTGTTTAGTATTATTCCTTTTGAAGAAAATTTACAATCGTAGCAAATAATTTTTACATTATTTTTTACTGCTTTTATTAAAGTTTTTGAGTATACAGGGTCTAAATCTGTTGCTATTTCAAATTTATCACAATCATTTCTTTGAATCACAAACAACAAGTATGCTTCAAACCCTTTTTTTGTAGCATTTATTAGTTCATTTAAATGTTTTGTGCCTCTTGATGTGACAGAATCTGGAAATTCCGCAATTGAAGCCTTTCTTTTTAAGGTTACATTTTTTACTTCTAAAAAAATTTTCTTGTTTCCGTTTTCAAGTAAAAAATCAAATCTAGTGTTTTTTCCAAATACTTGTTCATTTTTAACTTTAATATTTTTTTTAAATTCTTTAATTAAATTTTTTTGTAAAGCATGGCCAACAATTTTATTAGTAAGATGAGTGTTTACTCCAACTTTAGATCCTTTTTCCTCTATTATTTGCAATGTATATTTCAACTTTCTTTTTTTATTAAGAGCTTCTGTTATCCAGACTTTATTTTTTTGATTTAAAAGACCCATCATTGATCCTGGATTTGGACAATGAGCCGTTACAATTTTATTCTTTATTGCGACATCAACAAAAAATCGTTTATATCTTTTTATTAAATGTCCTGATATTAATTTATTTTCAAAATTCATATATTTTTAAAAATGAAAAAAACCAAAAAAAATATTAACGCTGCTATTCTCATCATAGGCAATGAAGTTCTATCAGGAAGAACACAAGATTTAAATGTTTCTTTTATTTCACATTGGTTAAATATCAATTGTGGTATATCAGTTGAAGAAGTCAGAATCATTCCTGATATAGAAAAAAAAATTATTTTTAATGTTTTGGATCTTAGTAAGAAATTTAAATATGTTTTTACCACTGGCGGCATAGGACCAACACATGATGACATCACATCTCTATCGATTTCAAAAGCTTTCAAGGCTAAATATGGATTCAATAAAGAAGCATACTTAATATTAGAAAAATACTATGGAAAAAATAATTTTAATGAAGGTAGAAAAAAAATGGCTAAAATGCCATCAGGAAGCTCCTTAATATATAACCCTTCAAGTGCCGCACCTGGTTTTAAAATAAAAAATGTTTTTTGTTTACCCGGTGTACCATCAATATTAAAATCAATGATAGGTAACTCAAAAAAATATCTAACACCTGGCAAGGTTGTACTTGAAAAAAATATCAATCTTTATACTGTTGAAAGTAATATATCTTCAGAACTTGGAAAAATACAAGATAGATACCTAAAAAAAAAAGTCAATATTGGAAGTTATCCTTTTTTTAGGCTAGGAAGAGTCGGAGTTTCTATAGTTATGAGATCTGATAACAAATTATCTCTTGTTAAGTGCTATACTGATATTAAAAATATGATTTACAAAAAGAAAATAAAAATTTTTAAATGAACAATAAAGCAATTGTAACACTAGCAGACTCAAATTATTTTGACCTTCTAGTTGAATTAGTCTTATCTATAAATAAATTTTCTCAAAGTTCTGAAATTAAAATTTGTGTTTTAGATGCAGGACTAACACCTGTTCAAGTTAAATTTTTAGAAAATAAAGTTTATAAAGTTAAAAAAGCAGTTTGGGATATAGAAGTTCCTTTTTATAAAACAGCAGGAAAAGAATGGCTTAAGAGCCAAGTTTCGCGAGCATTTTTGCCAAACTATTTTCCAGAGTTCGAAAAGTATTTATGGATTGACTGCGATGCTTGGGTTCATTCATGGAATTCTGTAGATTTATTTTTTAAGGCCTGTGACGACGGTAAGTTGGGTATTACCCAAACAATGGGACCCGGATATAGAATTATGGCTAAAGTGAAATGGATTTTTGGAAAATATGCAGAAATAAAATCTCAAAACTATAAGCATGCAATCTCATCTGGTATTAGCCAGAGTGATGCTAGAAAATTAGCTTTTGCCCCTCACTTAAATATTGGAGTTTTTTCACTTCAAAAAGATTCTCCTTGCTGGAATTTATGGCAAAAGAATTTAAAAAAAACATTGGCTGGAGGCAAAGTCTTTGGATCAGAAGGACTGGCAATTAATATGTCAGTTTACCTAGATAACGCTGATACAGAATTTTTACCTTTAACTGGTAACTGGATTGCTAGTAATCTTTTGCCTAAATATGACGAAAAAAATAATAAATTTACCGAACCATACCTCCCTAATAACACTATTGGTATAATGCATTTAGCTGCTGGAATATGGAAAGATGGGGTAGACATGAGAAATTCTAAAGATCTAAAAATTTACATTGAAACACTAGATGGAAAAAAAATTTTAAAATCTTTAAGATATATAGATTGATAGCACAATGAATGATCTAAAAAAAAATATAATTTATTTTTTACCAGCAATTAAAAATTTATCTGGTGGTGCAAAATATATGTATCAACAATCAATTTTAATGTTACTACCTCCTTCAGCTAAATGGAAATGAATTATAGATGAACAGAATAGCTAAGACTGTAAACTCAATATCAAAAAAGTTTGGCTACAGGCTGATAAAAATAGAAAAAAATGATTGGAGTGAAGAATTTGTAGGAATAACAAAATCTGAAAAATCTATACTTGAGGTTTGCTCTAAGTATTCAATGACAGGCTTTGAAAGGATGTATTTTTTAATAAAAGCTATAGAGCATATAAAATATGATAAAATCGATGGAGACTTTGTTGAGTGTGGGGTTTGGAAAGGTGGAAATTTAATTTTGTTTGAAAAAATGATGGAAAAATTAAAAATTAAAAGAAAAATATATGCCTACGATACTTTCGAAGGTATGCCCGAACCTGGAAAATTTGATTACACATATAAAAAAGAAAGTGCTAAAAAAATAATTAACTCTTTGAAGCAAAAAAAAGCAGATCCGAAAAAAAATATAGTTTTAGCTGAATGCTCTTTGGAAAAAGTTAAGGAAAACTATAATAAAAATACAAAGTTGAATAAAAATTTAACTTGTGTGAAGGGCCAGGTGGAAAAGACTCTTAAAATAAAAAAAAATTTACCAAAAAAAATATCAATTTTAAGAATTGATACTGATTGGTACGAAAGCACAAAAGTAGAGTTGGAAATACTTTTCCCATTGTTATCTAAAAATGGTTTCTTAATAATAGATGATTATGGTTATTGGAGTGGCGCCAAAAAAGCAGTAGATAATTATTTTCAAAAAAAATCAGTTTCATTGTTTAAAATAGATTTTACTTCAAGATTTGTTATAAAAAAATAATTATAAATTATATGGATAAAGAACCAATAACAGTTGAAGGGTTAGAGAAACTAAAGTTAGAACTCGAACAACTAAAGAATATAAAAAGACCACAAATAGTTGCGGCTATAGCAGAAGCAAGATTGCATGGTGATTTAAAAGAAAATGCTGAATATCATGCAGCTAAAGAACAGCAAGCTCAAACCGAAAGTGGAATTATCGAAATAAACGATATTATAGCTAGAGCAAACGTTATAGATGTCACAAAAATTGAAAATAAGTAAAGAAAATTAACTATATTTAAATTAATAATAAAATGAAAAAAACCTACAGAATAACAACAAAATTTTTTTTATATTTTTTTCTCAAAATAGTAAAATTTTTTTTACTGAAGTCGAATTATAAAATAATACCTGCTGTAGCAGATTACAATAGTTTTAATTTTGATTATTCTAAAAGCAATAGAAGATTGGTTTTGAGAAAAAAAGAAAGTGGTTTTAACAGCATGGTAATTGATAGCACTCACTCAGAAACAGATCTTTGTTTTTTAGGTAAAAAACACTCAACAAACAAATCTAGTTTAAATCTAAATGGACATAGAAGTGGTTACACGAGTCTATATTCTCTTTTATTTTCAGGATTAAAAAAAAAAAATTGTTTAGTAGCTGAAATAGGAATAGAAAAAAATGGATCAACAAACATGTGGAGAGATTATTTTTCAAAAGCTAGAATTGACTGTTTTGAATTAGATAAGAAAAAAATTATATTAGCTAAAAAACAAAAATTAAAAAAAGTTCATTACCATTATATAGATGTAGACAATGCTGAAGTTATAAAGAAACAATTTAACAAAGTTAATAAAAAATTTGATATTATTATTGACGATAGTACACATGAATTTAATCATCAAATTAATATTATTAAAAATACTTATAAATTTATTAAAAGTGGGGGATACCTAATTATTGAGGATATTTATAGATTCAAAAAAGGCCATGAGGAAAGTAAATACTATGAAAAATTAAAGCATCTTAGAAAAATTTTTTCAACAATAGTTTTTATAGAAACTACACATGCTAATAATTTTACAGCTAGCTGGAAATGTGAAAAAATACTTTTATTAATAAAAAAATGAAAAATATAATTTTTTTTGTAGATGCTAAAAAAAGCGCTTCAGGTGGTGCAAAAATTATTTATCAATACAGTAGTTATATAAATTCTCTTACAGACTTTACCTCATCTATAGTTCATTTAGAAAAAAAAAAAACATACAAGTGGCTCAATTCTTTTAAAAAAAAAATTAATAACAAAGACCAAAAGAATGAGAGCGGCTGGCAATTAAAAGAATTAAAAGTAAAAAAAGGTTTTAGGTATACTTGTTTTAATCAACAAATTAAAATTAAAGAAAATTTAAAAATCAATAGCAAAGAAGATTTTATTATCCTGCCTGAAATATTTGCGCATTTTGCAAAAGATTTTCTTATAGAAAAAAAAATTCCTTACTCTATCTTTGTTCAAAATGGGTATTCAATATTTCCAACTAATAATATTAAAAAATTAAATATAGCATATCAAAAAGCAAAATTTATACTATCTTACTCAAAAGATATAAGAGAATGTATCTCGCTTGCTTATCCTGAAATTAAAAAAAAAATAATAGATGTTAACTACGCTATAGATTCAAATAAATTTAATATTAAAGCAAAAAAAGAAAACTTAATTACTTATATGCCAAGAAAATTACCGAAACATAGCGAGTTAGTAATTTCTTTTCTTAGCAATTCTCTTCCGAAAAAATGGAAAATTAAAGCGATAAATAATTTAACAGAAGATGAAGTTTACAAAACACTTGAGAGATCAAAAATTTTTTTAGCTTTTTCAGATTTAGAAGGCTTACCTCTTCCGCCTATTGAAGCTGCTATAGCTGGAAATAAAGTAATTGGTTACACTGGAGAAGGAGGTAAAGAATACTGGAAAGAACCAATTTTTACTGAAATTAAGACAAGTGAAATAAAATTATTTTGTCAAACTATTATTAAAAAAATTAAAATAAAAAAATTTATCAACAAAACACACTATCAAAGAAAGCAATTATTTAATAAATTTTCAACTTTAAATGAAAGAAAAAGTATTAGAAAATTTCTAAAAAAAATCTAACAGATGGAAAAGAATTATAAATTTTTATACGGGAAAAAATATAGGAAGAAAACTTTTTTAGATTATAGAAATTATATTATTTCTCTAAGTTGTATTCAATAAATATATTTAACATAAAATAAAATAAATATTTTGAATGGAGTATTTAGAAATGGTATTCTCTAAATACCATCAAAGGAGGTGCGATTATGAATGTATCACCACCTGAAACATAACTGGTGTGATTTAATAATCAAAGACTAATTAAGACCAAGAAAACATAAATCCATTATTATGGATTTCAGCGTATACCGCTGACTTATAGGGGAACTCTTTTGGAGTTTACCGAAAGGGTGACCCCCTCAAATATTAGATCGTATAGTTTTAAAGTAATAGTAGTAAATCTAGTATGATTTTAAATATTAACTCATAATATAAATTTAAAAAAGTAGGAGAATTGTAAGGGGCGTTCTGTTACCCGGTGCCCTGAACCTAGCTACGTGAATCCTTACATAGCAACAATTTCACTTTTGTAAAAAACAGAATTACAGGTAAAATTGTGTGTAGATTGTGTGTAAATTTTTGTTAGTATTACGGAACATGAAAAAATTTTTAATAGGAATAATTTTAGCAATATCTATGAGCACAATGCTTTTAGCTGACACTTATGTTAACGGTTATTACAAAAGCAATGGCACGTACGTTCAACCACACTACCGTTCTTCTCCTAACTCTACCACAAGTGATAATTGGAGTACTTTAGGAAATACAAATCCTCGTACAGGAAAATCAGGAACAAGAAAATCTTGTGGATCTCTAAGCTTAAGCTGCTAAGAAAAAAAATTGTGTGCTATGTGTGTGTAAAACAACTTCAGACATCAGTTAACATTATAAATAAAGAGAAGCAGGAGAGTTGTAAGGGGCGTTCTGTTACCCGGTGCCCTGAACCGTGCTTTATAATGCTTATTTTATAACAACTTCATTTTTGCAAAACATAGAAGTATCTAGAATGGCAAAAGCAAGATGTTTCTGATTTAAATAAATATCATCATAAAGTTTTTGATAATCTTCAAGCCTTTTCAAAAAACTATCCTTTCACAACTAAAATATGGGCTTTACAAAAAAAAATGATGAAAACAGTACATAAAAATTAAACAATCAAATCATAGAACCTTTTAAATTAAAAACCTAACTTATTGTCCTATAAAATATGGGAAGACTATTACAGGACTATTACACAGAGGGATAAACTAATTATTTTTGCCACTTTAAAACTCTAATGTATTAATATATTAACAATAATAATAAAAATAACACAGTGCCCTCGTGGTGAAATTGGTAGACACAAAGGACTTAAAATCCTTGCCCTTTGGGAGTGCCAGTTCGAGTCTGGCCGAGGGCACCAAATATATTGATGATCAAACTTCATTTTACTTTTGATAAAACTAAAAAATCACAAGATTTAAAAAAAAAAATTTTAAAAAAATATAAAAATATCAACCCAGCAGGTTCAGATATTATAGTGGTCGCTGGCGGTGATGGTTATATGCTCAATGCATTAAAAAAATTTGCAAAATATAAAAAGCCTTTTTATGGAATTAATTGTGGTACTTTTGGTTTTTTAATGAATAAATACACATCAAGTGATTTAGTAAATAAAATTAAAAAAGCTAAAAAAACTTCAATAAATCCCCTTGAATTAATTAGTTCTAGCGATAAAAATAAAAAAAATTTAATAGCTGTTAATGAAGTTTCAATTTTTAGACAAAGCAGACAAACAGCTTCACTAAGATTAGAAGTTGATAAAAAAACTATTATTAAAAAATTAATTAGTGATGGCGTATTGATTTCTACTCCAGCTGGAAGCACAGCTTATAATTTGTCGGTACATGGACCTATTCTATCTCTTAACTCAGGTAAATTAGCAATTACTCCGATCAGCCCATTTAGACCAAGGAGATGGAAAGGAAAAATTGTATCTAGTAATTCAATAATTAAATTAACAAATTTAGATTTTAAAAAAAGACCTGTCGCAGCTGTTGCTGACAATATTGAAATTAGAAATATTAAATCTTTAACTATAAAGATAAGAAAAAATATTAATTTAGTCTTACTGCATGATCCAGAAAGAAGTCTAGTCAAAAGAATCAAACTGGAGCAGCTTAGAAGAAATTACAATTAAATTTTTAGTGGTGCCCTCACACGGACTCGAACCGCGAACCTATTGATTACAAATCAATTGCTCTACCAATTGAGCTATGAGGGCCTTCGTGTTACTTAAAGTAAAAACTATTAAAACTCAATAATATTTAATTTTTTTTACCTAAAATATGATTTATATGATGACAAACAATTGCTACAGTATTTGATATATTTAGACTTTCAACATTTTTACTTATGGTAACTTTAAACCTAAAATCTGAGTGTTTTAAGGTTTGATGTCTTAAACCAAATCCTTCTGATCCAAAAAGTAAAACATTCCTTCCAGACCACTTATGCTTTGTAAAATCTTTTTTACCCGAGACATCAAAAGCGCTGATCCAAAAATTTTGTGATTTTAAATATTTTAAAGAAGTATTGATATTAGATTCTTTAAATATATTCATATGTTCTGCACCACCACTAGCACTTCTGTAGAGTAATTTACTTTTAGATGGAAACGATCTGTCTTTCACAATTATTCCATCTATATTGAAAGATGCAGCTGATCTAATTATGGAACCGATATTCCTAGGATCTGTTACTTCCTCTAAAGCTAAAAAATTTATATTTTCTTGACCCGACTCTTTAACGAAATCTTTTAAAGATATATCTTCTAACTGCTCAACTTCGGCAACAAGTCCTTGATGTGCGATTTCATCTCTACCGCATAAATTATCTAACTCTCTTCTAGATTTATAGAAAACATTAATACCTTTAAGTAGATTTAGTGGTTGGTTCTCTCTATTTATATTTTTTAAAGCATCTTCAGTAACAAATACTTTTTCTATTTTTCTTTTAGGATTTTTTAGCGCCTCAGCAACAGCATGTTTTCCTACAATTAAAAATGTTGTTTTTTTCATAATTTATGGGCTTTTTTTTCAAGTAAATAGCATATTTTAATGTAAAAAGATTTATTGCATTTAAACGGAAAAAGCATATAAAACGCTTGTTGTTAAATACTTTTTAAGTTAAGGGGTATCCCAATTTGAGTTGTAAGGAGGGGTACCAAAGCGGTCAAATGGGGCAGGCTGTAAACCTGTTGCCTTCGGGCTTCGAAAGTTCGAATCTTTCCCCCTCCACCAAACTTAAAGTTGTATTTAGGAATATAAGGAGTTAAAAAGTTTGGATAATGCGGGTGTGATTCAATGGTAGAATGCTAGCCTTCCAAGCTGGATGTAAGGGTTCGATTCCCTTTACCCGCTCCAAGAATTTTAAGTTAATTATAAATAAAAAGATAAGGAAAAAAAAATGTCAAAAGAAAAATTTGTACGAAATAAACCGCATTGTAACATAGGAACAATCGGTCACGTGGATCACGGTAAAACTACTTTAACGGCAGCGATTACAAAAGTTTTATCTACCGCCGAAGGTTCTTCAGCAACTTTTACTGCTTATGACCAAATTGATAAAGCCCCAGAAGAAAAAGAAAGAGGAATTACTATTTCTACTGCTCACGTTGAATACGAAACAACAAACAGACATTACGCACACGTTGACTGTCCAGGACACGCTGACTATGTAAAAAATATGATTACAGGTGCAGCACAAATGGATGGTGCAATTTTAGTTGTTAACGCAGCTGACGGTCCTATGCCCCAAACAAGAGAGCACATTCTTTTAGCTCGTCAAGTTGGCGTTCCATCAATTGTTGTTTTCTTAAATAAAGTTGACACTGTTAAAGATGCAGAATTATTAGAACTTGTTGAAGAAGAAATTCGAGAACTTTTAACTTCTTACAAATATCCAGGAGATAAGACTCCAATTATTAAAGGTTCAGCTTTAAGTGCTGTTGAGGGTAAAGATGATGAAATTGGAAAAAATGCAATCTTAGAATTAATGAAAGCAGTTGACACTTTTATTCCGCAGCCAGATAGACCTAAAGACAAACCTTACCTAATGCCTGTAGAAGATGTTTTCTCTATCTCGGGACGTGGAACAGTAGTGACTGGAAGAATTGAAGCAGGTGTAGTTAAAGTTGGAGAAGAAATAGAAATCGTTGGTATTAGAGATACAAAAAAATCTACTTGTACCGGTGTTGAGATGTTCAGAAAACTTCTTGATAGCGGTGAAGCCGGTGATAACGTTGGAATTCTTTTAAGAGGTGTTGAAAGAGATGACGTTGAAAGAGGCCAAGTACTTTGTAAGCCTGGATCTATTACTCCCCATACTGAATTCGAAGCTCAAGCATATATTTTAAAAAAAGATGAAGGTGGAAGGCACACTCCTTTTTTTACCAAATATAGACCTCAGTTTTATTTTAGAACAACAGACGTTACTGGCGAAGTAACATTACCTGCTGGAACTGAAATGGTTATGCCGGGTGACGATGGAAAATTTACTGTAAAATTAATTACTCCTATTGCAATGACTGATGGTTTGAATTTTGCCATTAGAGAAGGCGGTAAAACAGTTGGAGCTGGAGTAGTTACTAAAATTTTAAAGTAAACGCTTAGGAGCGTAGTTCAATTGGTAGAGCGCCGGTCTCCAAAACCGGAGGTTGTGGGTTCGAGTCCCTCCGCTCCTGCCAATAAATTTGTAAAAAATTATGAAAAATCCTTTAAGATTTATACAAGAAGTTAAACAAGAAGCTTTTAGAGTGACATGGCCAACAAAAAAAGACACTCTTACAGGCGGAATTATGGTTTTTGCTTTAGCCTCCATTGCGGCAATTTTCTTTCTACTTTTAGATCAAGTATTAAGGTTTTTACTTAAACTGGTCTTAACTATAAGTTTCTAAATATGAATTGGTATATTGTTCAAGCATATTCTGGATTTGAGAAAAAAGTTGTTGAATCAATAAAAGATGGTCTTGCAAAGGTTAAATTAGAGTCACATCTAGGAGAGATTCTTGTTCCAACTCAAGAAGTAACAGAAGTAAAAAAGGGAAAAAGAGTAAAGAAACTAAAAAAATATTTCCCAGGATACATTTTAGTTAAGTTAGAGATGACAAAACAGGTGTTTCATTTAATAAAAAATCTTCAGAAAGTTAGCGGTTTTTTGGGTTCGGGAGACATACCAGCTCCCATAACAGACGCTGAAATTGAGAGAATACTTGGACAAGTTTCAGAAAGTGCAAATAATCCAAAAAGTGGTATAAGTTTCGAGATTGGTGAAAAAGTAAAAGTATGCGATGGTCCTTTTGCTTCTTTTAATGGTTTAGTAGAAGAAATAGATGAAGAAAAATCAAGACTCAAAGTTTCTGTATCTATTTTTGGAAGAGCCACACCAGTTGATTTAGAGTATAATCAGGTAGAAAAAAATTAATATGGCAAAAGAAATTTCAGGATTTATCAAATTACAAATAAAAGGTGGTCAAGCTAATCCAGCACCACCGGTTGGTCCTGCGTTAGGCCAAAGAGGTATAAATATAATGGAGTTCTGTAAAGCATTTAATGAAAAAACAAAATCTATGATGGGAAAACCAGTACCAGTCGTAATTACAGTATATAAAGATAAAAAATTTGATTTTATTATCAAAACTCCACCTGCTTCGCACTATATAAAAGAAGCCGCTAAGCTTAAAGGTGGTTCTAAAGAACCAGGTAGAACTATCGCAGGTTCTATAACAATGAAACAAGCAGAGGAAATTGCAAAAGCTAAAATGCAAGATCTAAACGCCTTCGACATCAAAGAAGCAACAAAAATAATTTGTGGTTCTGCCAGATCTATGGGTATTGAGGTAAAAAGTTAATGAAAAAAAATTCAAAAAGATACAATGAAGTATTAAAAAATTCAAAAATTTTTAAATCTTCTGAGTTAAGCGAAATTTTAGAATTTATTAAGAAAAATTCAACTACTAAGTTTGATGAATCAATTGATTTATCTTTGCGTATTGGACTCAAACAATCTAAAGGCGGAGATTTTAACTTAAGAACAGTTACTCAGCTACCCGCTGGTACAGGTAAAAAATTAAAAATTGCAGTTTTATGTGAAGCTGACAAAGTTGAGGAAGCAAAAAAAAATGGTGCTGACATAGTTGGAGCCGATGATTTAATAGAAAAAATTGCGAGTGGAAATTTTACTTTTGATAGATTAATTTCTACACCAGGCATGATGAGTAAAATTGGCAAACATGGAAAAATTTTAGGACCAAAAGGTTTAATGCCTAATCCAAAACTTGGAACTGTGTCCACAAATATAAAAAAATCTGTTGAAGATTTTAAAACTGGTTTGATAGAAATTAAACATGATAAAGATGGAAACATCGGAACATCAATTGGCAGAAAAAGTTTTTCTTCTGAAAACCTTGCTAAAAATTTAAAACATGTAGTTGATTTTGTTAAAAAAGAAAAACCAGATGCTATAAAAGGTGAGTTTATTAAAAGTATATATGTTACATCTTCAATGGGTGTGTCACTAAAAATAAGCAACAAGAGTATTTAATATTATGATGAATAAAGAGACAAAAAAAATCTATATTGAAGAAATGAAGAAAATGTTTTCTTCAAACGAAGCAATTATGATTGCTCACTATCAAGGATTAAACGTAATCCAATTAGACGCATTGAGAAAAGAGCTAAGAGAAAATGGGATTCTATTTAAAGTTACTAAAAATAGAATTACAAAATTAGCAGTTAAAGATTCTCCATGTAAGGATCTTGAAAAATTCTTTACAGGCCCAACTGCTGCGGCTATTTCATCTGACCCATTTATGACTGCTAGAATTTTATCAAAATTCGCAAAAAATAATGATAAATTAAAAATAATTGCAGGATTTATGGAAGGCAAGGTAATAGACCAGGCTGAAGTTGCAAAAATAGCTAGTTTACCTACTCTAAATGAAGCAAGAGCAAGTATCGTTGGAATTTTAAACGCTCCAGCACAAAAAATAATTGGAATTTTACTTGCACAGAGCAAAAAAATGACTAATTTAGCGCCCGTTGAGCAAATAAAAAATTAATTCACAGGATTTAAAAATGTCAGACCTTAATAAAATTATAGAAGATTTATCAAAACTTTCTGTTGTAGAAGCAGCGGAACTTTCAAAACAACTAGAAGAAAAATGGGGAGTATCTGCAGCAGTAGCAGCTGCACCAGCAGCAGCAGGAGCAGCAGCAGGTGAAGAGAAATCTGAATTTACAGTTTTTCTTTCATCATTTGGAGAAAAAAAAATTAACGTTATTAAAGAAGTTAGAGCAATAACTGGCTTAGGGTTAAAAGAAGCTAAAGATTTAGTTGAAGCTGCACCTAAAGAAGTCAAAGCTGGTGTAGCGAAAAAAGATGCTGAAGAGATGAAGGCAAAACTTGAAGCAGCTGGCGCAAAAGTAGAATTAAAGTAAACAAAATTTAGCTACCTTTACTAAAGATCTGAAAACCTTTAGTAAATTTTTTTATTATTAATGGATTTATCTTTTACTCAAAAAAAAAGTATTCGAAAAAACTTTGGCAAGTTAATCGAAGGGCTATCTATTCCAAATTTAATTGAAGTTCAAAAAAATTCATATAATGAATTTTTAAGCTCTAAATCTATTCATGTAAACACCGATGAACTTAAAAAAGGTATTCATAAAACTTTCCAAAGCATATTTCCAATAGAAGACGGTAATGACAAGGCAACATTGGAGTACATCTCTTATAAATTAGAAAAACCAAAATTTGATGTATTAGAGTGCAAACAAAGAAGCCTAACCTATTCTGCTTCATTAAAAGCTAACTTAAGATTAGTTGTTTACGATATAGACCCAGAAACTAATACAAAACAAATTTTGTCCGCAAAAGAACAAGAGGTTTTTATAGGTGAACTACCTTTAATGACAACAAGTGGAACCTTTGTTGTTAACGGTGTTGAAAGAGTAGTTGTTAATCAAATGCACAGAAGTCCTGGAGTTTTCTTCGATCACGATAAGGGCAAAACTCATAGTAGTGGTAAATTGTTATTTAATTGTCGAATAATTCCTGGAAGAGGCTCATGGTTAGATTTTGAATTTGATCCAAAAGATATTTTGTATTTTAGAATAGATAGAAAGAAAAAACTTCCGATCACCACCTTACTTTACGCACTAGGAGTCACTCGAGAAGAAGTTATTGAAAATTACTATTCACAAGACCAGTTTACTTACGACAAAGTAAATAAAATGTGGAGCACTAAATTTATTCCTGAAAACTATAAAAGACCAATAAAATTGCCATATGATCTAGTTGATGCCAAATCTAATAAAAAGTTCTTAGATAAAGGTGAAAAACTTAATTTAATTATAGCCAACAAATTAAAAGAAAAAGGTCTAACTAATATTCTTATTTCTAACAATGAAATTATTGGAAAATATATAGCACATGACATTAAAGAAAAAGATGGAGAATATATTATTAGATCCGGCTTTGATATTACCGAAGAAATATTAGAAAAAATTATATTTAATGAAACTTATTCACTTAAACTTGTTAATATTGACCCAATCAACAAAGGGGCCTACCTCCTAGAAACTTTAAAAGTTGAAAAAAATGTAGATAAAAGTGAAGCTTTAAATGATATATATAGAATTTTGAGACCAGGTGAGGCTCCTACAATAGAAGTAGCTGAAGGCGTTTTTAATAATTTGTATTTCAGCAAAGAACGTTATGATTTATCTGAAGTTGGAAGAGTTAAACTAAATGCCAAGTTAAACCTTAAAACTGACCTTAAAGACACAATTCTATTCAAAGAAGATATTCTTGCCATCATTCAATTTATGCTTGATCTACGGGACGGAAAAGGTGACGTTGATGACATTGACCATTTAGGTAACAGAAGAATAAGATCTGTTGGAGAACTAGTAGAAAATCAATTTAGAATTGGCCTGCTTAGAATGGAAAGAACGGTTAAAGAGAAAATGTCAACTTTTCTTGAAGTTGAGTCTGCAATGCCACAAGATTTAATTAATGCTAAACCTATCACAACCTCACTAAAAGATTTTTTTGCCACCTCTGCTCTCTCTCAATTTATGGATCAAACTAACCCTCTATCTGAAATTACTCATAAAAGAAGAGTTTCAGCTTTAGGACCCGGCGGGTTAACTAGAGAAAGAGCTGGTTTTGAGGTTCGAGATGTACACCCAACACATTATGGAAGGATCTGTCCAATTGAAACACCAGAAGGACCAAACATTGGACTTATTAATAGTCTAGCTACTTATTCTCAGGTTAATAAATATGGTTATATAGAAAGTCCTTATAAAAAAGTTATTAATGGAAAAGTTTCAAAAGAAGTCAACTATTTATCTGCGATCGAGGAAGAAAAATTTACAATTGCCCAAGCTAATTCTACTATCAATAAAGACGGTACGTTCGAAGAGGAACTTGTTTCATGCAGACATAATTTAAATTTTCTCTTAGCCAACAGAGAAAACGTTGATTATATTGATGTTTCACCAAAACAATTAGTATCAGTAGCTGCAGCCCTTATACCTTTTTTAGAAAATGATGATGCCAATAGAGCACTAATGGGCTCTAACATGATGAGACAAGCTGTACCTTTGTTAAAACCTGAATCTCCACTTGTTGGAACAGGCATGGAATCAGATGTTGCGTTAGACTCAGGTGTAACTATTGTTGCTAAAAGAAATGGCATCGTAGATAAAATTGATGGAAAACGTATTGTTGTAAAAGCTACTGAAGTTAAAGACCTTTCTCAATCAGGTGTTGATATTTACAATTTATCTAAATTTAAAAGATCAAATCAAAATACTTGCATTAATCAGAGACCATTAGTTAAAGTTGGGGACACTATTAAAAGTGGAGATATCATTGCTGATGGACCAGCAACAAGATTGGGTGAATTAGCATTAGGAAAAAATGTAACTGTAGCTTTTATGCCTTGGCAAGGCTACAATTTTGAAGACTCAATTTTAATTTCTGAAAGATGTGTTACAGACGATGTTTTTACTTCAATTCACATTGAGGAATATGAAGCAATGGCCAGAGACACAAAACTGGGAGCAGAAGAAGTTACAAGAGATATTCCAAATGTTAGCGAAGAAAGCTTAAGAAACCTGGATGAGTCAGGCATTGTATACGTTGGTGCTGAGGTAAAACCTGGAGATATTTTAGTTGGAAAAGTTACACCTAAAAGCGAAACATCTTCTAGCCCAGAAGAAAAATTGTTAAGATCAATTTTTGGTGAAAAAGCCACAGATGTCAGGGACTCGTCTCTCAAACTTAAATCTGGTGGATCAGGTGTAGTTATAGATGTAAGAGTTTTTAACAGACACGGCATTGAAAAGGATGAACGTTCAATTGCTATTGAAAGAACACAAATTGAATTAGTCCAAGAAGATAAACTTGTAGAGGAAGAAATTTTAAATAGAAATATTAAACTTAGAGCTATTGATTTGCTAAGTGGCAAACAAGCAAACAAAGCCTATAAATCTATCGAAGCTAATTCACCTATTGCAGTTGAGCAATTAAATGAGTTATCTTTAAAAGATATTTGGAAATTAAGCTTCTCTAATGATCAATTAAGTCAAAATTTATTAACGCTTATGAAACAATTTAATGAAGCCAGTGAAGACATTAAACTTAGATTTGAAGATAAAGTTATAAAAATAAAACAGGGAGATGATTTGCTTCCCACTGTAATGAAAGTAGTTAAAGTATTTGTTGCTGTTAAAAGAAGATTAATGCCAGGCGATAAAATGGCTGGAAGACACGGTAATAAAGGCGTTGTCAGCAAGATAGTTCCCGTGCAGGATATGCCATATATGGCAACGGGTAAAGCTGTGGATATAGTTTTAAATCCTTTAGGTGTTCCTAGCCGTATGAACGTAGGACAAATTTTAGAAACCCATCTAGGGTGGGCCTGTTCTGAATTAGGCGACCAGATCAAAGAATATTTAAAAAATTTTGACAAAACAGTTGATGAATTAAAAAATAAACTGAAGTCTATTTATGGATCTGAATATTATGACAATGTAGTTAGTAAATTAAATAAAAAGGAATTATTTGAGCTTGTTGAAAATATTTCAAATGGTGTTCCTATTGCAACGCCCGTTTTTGACGGAGCAACAACAGATGACATTAAAGATATGCTAGATCTAGGCAGTCTACCAAATTCTGGACAAACAACTTTGTGGGATGGCCTAACTGGAGAAAAATTTGACAGACCTGTAACTGTTGGAATTATTTACATGTTAAAATTAAATCATTTAGTAGAAGATAAAATACACGCAAGATCAACTGGCCCATACAGTTTAGTTACACAACAACCATTAGGTGGAAAAGCGCAATTGGGTGGTCAAAGATTTGGTGAAATGGAAGTGTGGGCGCTAGAAGCTTATGGAGCATCTTATACTCTCCAAGAAATTCTTACCGTTAAGTCAGATGACGTAGCAGGTAGAACTAAAGTTTATGAAACCATAGTAAAAGGTAACAATAATTTTGAATCTGGCGTTCCTGAATCATTTAACGTACTAATTAAAGAAATTAGAGCGTTAGGACTAAACATCGAATTAAACTAATATGGAAAAAAATATAACAAAACAAAGCTATAGCAACCAAAACAGGAATTTACCTGAAACTAATTTTAGCAGTATAAAAATTACCTTAGCAAGTCCTGAAAAAATAAAATCATGGTCTTTTGGTGAAATTAAGAAGCCGGAAACAATAAACTATAGAACTTTTAGACCAGAAAAGGATGGACTTTTTTGTGCAAGAATATTTGGCCCCGTTAAAGATTACGAATGTCTTTGTGGCAAATACAAGCGAATGAAATTTAGAGGAATAATTTGCGAAAAATGTGGAGTTGAAATTACTAAATCAAATGTAAGACGAGAAAGAATGGGGCATATTGATCTAGCTTGTCCAGTAGCCCATATTTGGTTTTTAAAGTCACTACCAAGTAGAATAGCCCTTGCAATAGACATGAAGCTCAAAGACGTTGAAAGAGTTTTATATTTTGAAAGTTTCATAATTGTTGAACCTGGCTTAACAACATTGAAAAAAGGTGATTTAATTTCTGAAGAAGAATTGATTAAAGCCCAAGAAGAGTTTGGTGAAGATGCTTTTGAAGCTGGCATAGGAGCTGAAGCTGTTAGAGAAATTTTAACAAATTTAGACTTAGCAAAAGAACAAAAAAAATTACGTTCAGCACTAGATACAATTAAATCTAAAGTTACAGAGGAAAGAACTATAAAAAGATTAAAACTTGTTGAGTCGTTTATTGACTCTGGCAACAAGCCAGAATGGATGATATTAACAACTGTACCTGTCATTCCACCTGAACTTAGACCATTAGTACCACTAGATGGTGGAAGATTTGCAACTTCAGATCTTAACGATTTATATAGAAGAGTTATAAACCGTAATAATAGACTTAAAAGATTATTAGATCTTAAAGCACCACACATTATAGTAAGAAATGAGAAAAGAATGCTTCAAGAGTCGGTCGACGCACTATTCGATAACGGTAGAAGAGGCAGAGTAATTACAGGAACTGGTAAAAGGCCTCTTAAATCCTTAGCTGAGATGTTAAAAGGTAAACAAGGAAGGTTTAGGCAGAACTTACTTGGTAAACGTGTCGATTACTCAGGACGATCAGTTATCGTTGTTGGTCCTGAATTAAAATTACACCAGTGTGGCTTGCCAAAAAAAATGGCTTTAGAACTGTTTAAACCATTTTTATATGCAAGATTAGACAAATTAGGACTAGCTACCACAATCAAGCAAGCAAAAAGACTTGTTGAAAAAGAAGTTCCGGAAGTATGGGACGCGCTAGAGTTCATTACAAGAGAACATCCAATTCTATTAAACCGAGCCCCAACACTACATAGACTAGGAGTACAAGCCTTTGAAGTTAAGTTGATTGAAGGTTTTGCTATTGAGTTACATCCACTTGTTTGTGCAGCTTTTAATGCTGATTTTGATGGTGATCAAATGGCAGTTCATATTCCATTAAGTTTAGAAGCTCAATTAGAAGCAAGAGTATTAATGATGTCTACAAATAATATTTTAAGTCCATCCAACGGCAAACCAATTATTGTACCGAGTCAAGATATTGTCCTAGGTATATACTATCTTTCCCAAGCAGATGACAAAAATGAGGATAAACCTAAAGGCATTTTTTCTAATATAAATGAAATTGAACAAGCAATAGAGAATAAATCTATTAGTCTACACTCAAAAATTATTTCGGTTTTTGAGACAGTTGATGAAAAAGGAAATAAAATAATTCAAAAATACACAAGCACAGGCGGAAGATTTTTACTTGCAAGCGTTCTTCCAAAAAATCATAAAATAAAATTTACAATTATTGACAGACTTTTAACTAAGAAAAATGTATCTGAAATTATAGATACAATTTTTAGATTTTGTGGACAAAAAGAAACAGTTATTTTTTGCGATCGTATTAAAACTTTAGGTTTTAAGCACGCATTTAAGGCAGGTATCTCATTTGGTAAAGATGATTTAATTATTCCTAAAACAAAGACAAGTTTAATCAATCAAACAAAAAAACAAATCGAAGTATATGAAAAACAATATTCAGATGGACTAATTACAAGAGGTGAAAAATATAATAAAGTTGTAGATATTTGGTCGAAATGCACAGATACTGTAGCTAACGAAATGATGAAAGAAATTTCATCTGCACAAAAAATACTTCCTGATGGCAGAATAGAAACAAATTCAGTTTACATGATGGCAGATTCAGGTGCTAGAGGCTCTCAAGCTCAGATGAAACAGCTAGCAGGCATGAGAGGCTTGATTGCTAAACCATCAGGTGAAATTATTGAAACACCTATCATGGCTAATTTTAAAGAAGGCCTTTCTGTATTAGAATACTTTAATTCAACACACGGAGCTCGTAAAGGCCTTGCCGACACTGCTTTAAAAACTGCAAATTCAGGCTATTTAACAAGAAGGCTGTGTGATGTTGCACAGGATTTACAAGTTACTATAAATGATTGTGGTTCAAAATCTTCAATAAATATTACTGAAGTTATTGAAGGAGGAAATATTTTAGTTAGTTTATCTGAAAGAGTTTTAGGTAGAACACCAGCGCAAGATATTAAACATCCAATAACTGGCGAAGTTATAATTAAAAAGAAAAAATTACTTGATGAAGCCGATTGCGAATTAATAGATGCAGCAGGTGTTAAAGCTATTCAAGTTTACTCAATAATCACCTGCGCAGCCACTAAAGGTGTTTGTCAAACTTGTTATGGAAGAGATTTAGCCAGAGGTAAATTAGTAAGTATTGGCGAGGCAATAGGTATGATTGCAGCACAGTCAATTGGTGAGCCAGGAACTCAATTAACAATGAGAACTTTTCACGTCGGTGGAACCGCTCAAGTGAAAGAAGAGTCACAAATTATTTCTCAAAATAAAGGCAAACTAAATATAATAAATAAAAATCTTATCGAAGACTCCAAAAAGAACATAATTGTGATGGGAAGAAACACAGAACTTTCAATCGAAGATAACAACGGCATTCAACTAGGCATTTATAAAGTAATTTATGGGTCAAAACTATTTTTCAAAGATGGTGATATGATTGAAAAAGGTAAGAAAATTGCTGAGTGGGATCCTTATACACTTCCAGTAATCGCAGAGACAAGTGGTGTTGTTAATTATATGGACCTTGTAGAAGGAACTTCTTTAACTGAAACGATGGATGACTCTACTGGTATTTCCTCAAAATCAGTTACAGACTGGAAATCACTCTCTAAAAACACAGAACTTAAACCTCGACTAACACTTAGAAATGATAAAGGTGAAGTTATTAAAAAAGCAGACGGAAATGTTGCGAGATATTTTTTAGTTCCGGACTCAATTCTTTCCGTAAAAGATGGTCAAAAAGTTTCTGCTGGAGACGTGCTTGCTAGACTACCTAAAGAAACCTCTAAAACTAAAGATATTACCGGTGGTTTACCCAGAGTTGCTGAATTATTTGAGGCTAGAAAACCAAAAGATAGTGCCATCATAGCTGAAAATGATGGTCAAATAGAATTTGGAAAAGAAATAAGAGGAAAGCAAAAAATTTCTATTGTCTCTAATGCAGGCATAACATCGAACTATTTAATTCCTAAAGGAAAGCATGTTAATTTTAACCAAGGTGAGAAAATAAAAAAAGGTGAATACCTGCTTGATGGAAGTCCATTACCGCATGATATTTTAAGAATCTTAGGTGTTGAGAGGCTTACAGAATTTTTTGTTACAGAAGTACAAGAAGTTTACAGACTACAGGGTGTAGTAATTAATGATAAGCATATAGAAACCATTGTTAGACAAATGCTTAAAAAAGTTGAGATTAAAGAACCGGGTGATACTGACTACCTTTTAAATGAAACTGTTGATTTAATTGATATAGTAAAAATTAACGAAGATCTTAAGAAGGACGGTAAAAAACCAGCGGTATATGAAAGAATATTATTAGGAATAACAAAAGCTTCTCTACAGACCAAATCATTTATTTCTGCCGCTTCTTTTCAAGAAACGACAAGAGTCTTAACTGATGCGTCTATACGAGGTAAGGTTGATTATCTTGAGGGGTTAAAAGAGAATGTAATAGTTGGAAGGTTAGTTCCTGCAGGTACAGGGCTTACTAAAATGGGTTGGGATAAAAAAGCCCGGGAGCAAGACGAACAAAGACTAGCTGAGATTCAAAAACAGCAGCTAGAAAATACTACTGTAGCCGATTAATCTTTTAAAAATAAAGGAAATTTTACCTATTAAATATTGACATTTGGCTTTTGAATGTTAGTTTAACGCAATTTTGATAGTTAGAAGTAAGGTAGTATTCAACCTTAAACACTGACTTAAGCGTACCTTGATATCAGGGCATACCTTTATTTTTTTCTTCAAAATTTTTGCTATGCCAACAATTAGTCAACTGATTAGAAAACCTAGAATTAAACCAATAGCAAGAAATAAAGTTCCTGCACTTGAAGGGCAACCATTAAAGCGTGGCGTGTGTTTAAAAGTTTATACAACTACTCCAAAAAAACCAAACTCTGCATTAAGAAAAGTTGCACGTGTGAGATTATCAAATGGTTTTGAAGTTACTGCATATATCCCAGGTGAAGGACATAACTTACAAGAACACTCAGTAGTTTTACTTCGTGGAGGTCGTGTAAAAGATTTACCAGGTGTCCGTTATCATATATTAAGAGGAAATTTAGATGCACAAGGAATTGCTGCCAGAAAAAAACGTAGGTCTTTATACGGGACCAAAAAACCAAAATAATATTTTTTATGTCTAGAAAAAGAAAAGCCCCTGTTAGAAAAGTTTACCCCGATGCAAAATTTCGTTCAGAATTAGTTTCAAAATTTATCAACTGTATTATGTATGACGGTAAACGATCTACAGCCGAAAAAATCCTATATGACGCTCTCGATAAAATTAAAGAAACCAATAAACAAGATCCTTTACAAACATTTAACGACGCAATCGGTAATGTTAAACCAAATGTAGAATGTAGATCCAGAAGAGTAGGTGGAGCCACATATCAAGTTCCTGTTGAAGTTAAAACAAAAAGAGCCCAAGCATTAGCATTAAGATGGATTAAAACGGCTACAAGAAATAGAAAAAATAAAACAATGGCTGAAAAATTGTATTTTGAATTATTAGATGCATCACAAAAAAAAGGTGCAGCAATAAAAAAAAGAGAAGACACACATAGAATGGCAGAGTCGAACAAAGCTTTTGCACATTTTAGATGGTAATTATTTATGTCTGAAAAAAAATATCCTTTAGATAAATATAGAAACATAGGCATCATGGCACATATAGATGCTGGAAAAACTACCACAACAGAAAGAATTTTATATTATACAGGTAAAAGCCATAAGATTGGTGAAGTACATGATGGAGCAGCTACCATGGACTGGATGGAACAGGAACAAGAGCGAGGTATAACAATTACCTCTGCCGCAACAACATGTTTTTGGAACGATCACCGAATAAATATTATTGATACTCCAGGACACGTAGATTTTACAATCGAAGTTGAAAGATCATTAAAAGTTTTAGACGGCGCAGTTTGTGTTTTTGACGGAGTTGCAGGTGTTGAACCTCAATCAGAAACTGTTTGGAGACAGGCTGATAAATACAAGGTACCAAGAATTTGTTTTGTTAATAAATTAGACAGAACAGGTGCTGATTTTTATATGTGTGTTGATATGATTAAAGATAGATTAGGCTGCAAGCCATTAGTATTGCAGCTACCGATAGGTTCTGAAGCAAATCTAAAAGGTGTAGTTGACCTAGTTAAGATGAAAGCTGTTGTTTGGCAAAATGAAGATCTTGGTGCTAAATTTGATGTTGTAGACATTCCTGGTGACTTAAAAGAAAAAGCTGACAAGTATAGAAAAGAACTAGTTGAAGCTGCAGTTGAAGAAGATGAAAAATTAATGGAAGCATATCTAGAAGGAAAAGAACCCTCAGAGTCTGATTTAAAGAAATGTATAAGAAAAGGTACTTTAGGCTTTAATTTCGTTCCAATTACTACAGGTTCAGCTTTTAAAAATAAAGGAGTTCAACCGTTATTAGATGCTGTTGTAGATTATTTACCTAGTCCTATGGATATTGGTTCCATAGAAGGCACGCCACTTGGTACTGAAGAAAAAGTCACAATGAAATTTGGTGACGACCAACCTTTTTCTGCTTTAGCTTTTAAAGTCGCAAACGATCCATTTGTTGGTTCTTTAACTTTCATTAGAATTTATTCAGGAACTATTAAAACAGGTACAAGCGTTTATAATTCTTCAAAAGAAAAAACAGAGCGTGTCGGTAGAATGTTATTAATGCATGCCAATAGCAGAGAAGACACAAAAGAAGCAACAACAGGTGATATAGTTGCTTTAGCTGGACTCAAATTTACTGTGACAGGCCACACTTTATGTGAGGAAAATAAACCTATACTACTAGAACCTATGGAATTCCCTGATCCTGTTATAGAGATTGCTGTAGAGCCAAAAACTAAAGCCGACCAAGAAAAAATGGGTGAGGCTTTAGCTAGATTAGCTAAAGAGGATCCTTCATTTAGAGTAACATCAGATGAAGAGTCTGGTCAAACCATCATCAAAGGAATGGGAGAATTACACTTAGATATAATAGTAGATAGAATGAAGAGAGAATTTAATGTAGAAGCCAATGTTGGAGCTCCTCAAGTAGCCTATAGAGAAACCATATTAAACTCCGCTGAAGTAACATATATACACAAAAAACAAAGTGGAGGATCTGGACAGTTTGCTAAAGTTACCTTAAGCGTAGAACCATTAGAACCTGGCAAAGGAAGAGAAATTGAAAATAAAATTAAAGGTGCTTCAATTCCAAAAGAATTTATTCCAGGTGTTGAAAAAGGTGTAGAGTCAGTTGCAGAAAGCGGAATATTAGCTGGATTCCCAATTATTGACTATAAAGTTACAATATTAGATGGCTTACATCATGATGTAGATTCAAGTGTTTTAGCATTTGAAATTGCATCTAGGTACTGTTTCAAGGAACTATGTCAACAAGCTACATTAAAACTTTTAGAACCAATAATGAAAGTCGAAGTTGTTACACCAGAAGATTTTATGGGAGACGTAATTGGAGATTTAAATAGTCGAAGGGGACAAGTAGGCTCCACAGAACCAAGAGGTAACGCTACTGCAATTTCAGCAACTGTACCTTTAGCTAACATGTTTGGCTACATAAACACCCTAAGATCATCAACACAAGGTAGAGCACAATACACAATGCAATTCAGTCATTACGATAAAGTCCCTCAAAACGTTCAAGACGAGGTAACAAAGAAATTAGCTTAATTTTATGGACAAACAAAACATAAGAATACATTTACGCGCTTACGATAATAAAATTCTAGATTTATCTACTGAGGAAATAGTGAACACCGCTAAAAGAACAGGGGCTCAGGTTAAAGGACCAATACCTCTTCCAACAAAGATCGAAAAATACACAGTGCTTAGATCTCCACATATAAATAAAAAAAGTAGAGATCAGTTTGAACAAAGAACCCATAAAAGATTAATAGATATCATTGAGCCAACACCACAAACAGTTGAAGCATTAATGAAACTAGATTTAGCATCAGGTGTGGATATAGAAATAAAGATATAAATTATGAGCTTAGGTTTATTAGGTACAAAAATAGGAATGACAAGAGAGTTTTTAACAAACGGTCAATCTGTTCCTGTAACTGTAATTAAAGTTGAAAAAGGAAGAGTTTTAGACGTTATAACTAAAGAAACCAGAGGATACTCAGCTGTAAAAGTAGGATTTTTTTCGATTAAAAACTCAAAGCTAACAAATCAAATGAAAGGTTACTTTACAAAAAAAAATACCGAGCCTAAAAAAATTTTAAAAGAATTTCGTTTGGACAAAACTGAGGAATTTAAAGAAGGAAATGAAATAGGTTTAGAAATATTAAAAGATATAAAATTTGTAGACGTAAGATCTAAAACAATAGGAAAAGGTTTTGCGGGAGTAATGAAAAGGTGGAACTTTGGTGGATTAAGAGCTTCACACGGTGTTTCTGTGTCTCATAGGTCTCATGGCTCAACAGGTCAAAGACAAGATCCTGGAAAAGTTTTTAAAGGTAAAAAAATGGCTGGACATATGGGTGATAAATTTAGAACTATGTTAAACCTTGAAATAGTTAAGTCAGATTTAGAAAACAATCTTTTATACCTAAAAGGTTCTATACCTGGTTCAAAAAATTCAACGATATTAGTAAGACAATCAATAAAAAATGTTAGAAGAAAAACTTTAGTTGAAAAAATTGAAGCTAAAGCAAAAGCTGCAGCTGCCAGCAAAGGCAAAAAATAATCTTATGAAATTTAACTTATTAAATCTTGAAGGTGGCAAATCCGAAACAATAGATATTTCAGATAAAATAATGAATTTAAAATTTAATCATAAATTAGTTAAATACGTAATTGATTGGCAATTGAACCATCAAAAACCAAGAACAGCTAAAACCAAACAAAGAAATGAAATTAGAGGTTCTACAAAGAAAATATATGCTCAAAAAGGTACTGGGCAAGCAAGACATGCGAGTAAAAAAGCACCATTATTTGTCGGGGGTGGGCAAGCCCATGGTCCAAAGGGTGCAGTCTATAAAGTTAAAAAGATAAATAAAAAAGTTAGAAAATTAGCTTTAGCTCAAACTTTAGCTAAAAAAAATGTGAATAAACAATTGCACATCCTATCTGATGTTACAAAAGAAGTTAAAAAAACAAAAGATTTTAATAAATTTTTAAATAATAATAAATTATTAAATGTTTTGATTGTATCTGACAAAAATTCTGAAAAAAATTTTGTAAGATCAGCAAGAAATATTAAGAATATCAAGGTTATACGTGACGAGGGTACTAATATTTATGACCTGCTTAAATATACAAATGTAATTATTACTTCTAGCTCAATGAAAAAAATAGAAACTAGGTTATTAGATGAAAAAAATTAATTTTATAGACTCTATAAGACATCCAATTATTACAGAGAAAGCTACAATTCTGTCTGAATTTAATAAGACCGTATTCAAAGTTCATTCAGGTGCAAATAAGCACTCAATTAAAAAAAATATTGAAAAAATATTCAAAGTTACCGTGCTTAAGGTTAACATCATTAATCAAAAAAGAAAAAAAAAAATTAAACAAGGTAAAATTTCAATTAAACCAGGGTACAAAAAAGCAATTATTACTCTTAAAAAAGGTCAAAGTATTGATCTAGCATCAGGAATATAACTATGGCATTAAAAACCTTTAAACCTTACACAAAATCAGTTCGAGCCACAGTTCTTGTTGATAAAAGTAAATTATGGAAAGGCGATCCTTATAAGCCTTTAACGGTCGGCCAACATTCTACCGGTGCAAGAAACAACATGGGAAGAATAACTTCTAGACATAGAGGTGGCGCACACAAACATAAATATAGAATTATAGATTTTTATAGATCTAAAAGGAACATTAAAGGAGTTGTTGAAAGAATTGAGTATGATCCTAATAGAACTAGTTATATTGCATTAATAAAATATGAGGACAACGATATGAAATATATTATTTGCCCTCAAAATTTAGAAATTGGTGACACTGTTGAAGCAGGAAAAAAAGTTGAAATTAAAGTTGGAAACTGCTTGGAGTTAAGTGAAATTCCTCAAGGTAGTTCAATTCACAATATTGAGCTAGTACCTAACACAGGTGGTAAAATGGCTAGGTCTGCGGGTTCGTCTGCAACCTTAACAGGATTTGATGGAGACCATGCGATTATTAGATTAGGATCTGGAGAAACAAGAAAAGTTAGCAGCAAATGCATGGCTACACTTGGTTCTGTTTCAAACCCTGATCAAAAAAATATTAAAATCGGTAAAGCTGGAAGAACTAGGTGGAAAGGTCAAAGACCTCAGTCTAGAGGTGTTGTGATGAATCCAGTAGATCACCCACATGGTGGTGGTGAAGGTAAAACAGCTGGTGGCAGGAATCCAGTTTCACCTTGGGGCCAATCTGCTAAAGGCCTAAAAACTAGAAAACCACAAAGAAGTGATAAATTAATAATTTCAAGAAGAAAGAAGAGAAAGAAATAATTATGGCTAGATCTGTTTGGAAAGGACCTTTTGTACACCCAAGTTTATTAAAAAAAATTGATAAGCTTAAAGAAGGTAGTGGTGATAAAAGACCAATTAAAACTTGGTCAAGGAACTCTACTATAATTCCAGATTTTGTTGGTCATAGTTTTCTAATACATAATGGAAAATCATTTATACCAATCACAATTTCAGAAGAAATGGTTGGCCACAAATTAGGAGAATTTGCAGCAACCAGGACGTTTAGAGGACATACACCAGCTGACAAAAAAGCTGCTCCAGCTACAGCTAAACCAGGAGGTGCTAGTGGAAAAAAATAGTATTTCAGTTACAGCAGTAAATAAAAACGTAAGATCGAGCACACGTAAAATAGCTTTAATTTTAGATCTTATAAAAGGAAAAAAAGCAGACGTGGCAATCAGAGACTTAGAATTTACAAGAAAAAGAATAGCTCACGATGTCAAAAAAACTGTCAAGTCCGCAATAGCTAATGCAGAAAATAATTATCAATATGACATTGACACTCTTTATATAAAAGAAGCATATGTGGGGAAGTCAATCGTTATGAAAAGGTTTCGACCACGTGCTAAAGGAAGAGCCAGTGCAATCAAAAAGCCTTTTGCAAGAATTACTATTGTATTAGGTGAAAAAAAAGAGAATAAAAAAGAAATTAAAACTAAGACTAAAAATGAAATTAAAACTGAGGTTAAAAAATAGTTATGGGACAAAAAATTAATCCAATAGGCTTTAGATTAGGTGTCAATAGAGGTTGGGACTCTGTTTGGTTTGCTAAAAAGAAAGAGTTTGGAAAATATCTGATTGAAGACTTTAAAATCAGAAAATACATTAAAAAAAATATTTTAAATTCAGGTGTTTCAGATATTATTATAGAAAGATCTGGAAAAAAATTAATTGTTTCAATACACACATCAAGACCAGGTTTTGTTATAGGTAAAAAAGGTGCTGATATTGAAAAAATTAAAAACAACATACTTAAAATTTCTAAAGATAGTGAAGTTTCTGTAAATATTAAAGAAATTAAAAAACCTGAACTTAATGCTTATTTAATCGCTGAAAATATTGCTACTCAATTAGTTAAAAGAATAGCCTTTCGAAGAGCAATGAAAAGAGGGATGCAGTCTGCATCTAGACTTGGTGCTTTAGGAATTAAAGTAATGGTGAGTGGCAGGCTAAACGGAACTGAGATTGCAAGAACAGAATGGGAAAGAGACGGAAGTATTCCTTCTCATACCTTGAGAGCAAATATTGATTACGGAACAGCAGAGGCTTTAACTACATATGGTATTATTGGGATAAAAGTTTGGGTATACAAAGGTCAATTATACAAAAAAGATGTAGAAAATGAAAAAAAAGAAAGAGTGAAAAATAAAAATGTTACAGCCAGTTAGAACTAAATTTAGAAAAGCTTTTAAAGGCAGGATTCACGGCAAAGCAACAAGAGCTGCCGTTCTAAACTATGGAGCTTATGGACTTAAAGCCTTAGAACCAGAAAGAATTATTGGAAAACAAATTGAAGCAGCGCGTGTAGCATTGACCAGATACATGAAAAGAACTGGAAGGGTGTGGACTAGAATATTTCCAAATATTCCAGTTTCAAAAAAACCAACAGAAGTTAGAATGGGTAAAGGAAAAGGAAATGTTGAATATTATGCCTGCAGAGTGAAACCAGGAAGAATTATTTTTGAAGTTGATGGAGTTACAGAAGAAACAGCAAGAATAGCGCTGTATAAGGCATCAGCGAAATTACCAATTAAAACAAAGTTTATTAAGAGATAAAAATGGCTAAAAATAAAAAAGAAGATAAAAAACTAACTGGAGAACAAGCTGTTAAAAAAATCCAAACTTTAAAAAAGGATTTATTTAATATAAGGTTCAAAAAAATAAATGGACAAGTAGAAAATCCTGCTCTGTACAATGAAATTAAGAAAAGTATCGCTAGATTATACACAACAATAAACGCAAAGGTCCCAAAATGAGTAAAAGAGTACTGAAAGGCAAAGTAGTAAGTTCTAAAAGCGATAAAACAATTGTTGTGGCAGTTGTAAGAAAATTTCAACATCCTTTTTTTGGTAAAGTAATATCCAGAACGAAAAAATACCATGCCCACGATGAAAAAAATAAATTTAAAGAAGGAGACCAAGTTCAAATTACTGAATGTGCTCCTATCTCTAAGAAAAAAACCTGGGAGGTGATGGAAAAATGATCCAAAATCATACCGAACTAACTGTTGCTGATAATACAGGTGCAAAAAGAGTCGAATGTATAAAAGTCCTTGGCGGATCAAAAAGAAGATATGCTGGTGTAGGTGATTTAATTGTAATTACAGTTAAAGATGCAATTCCAAAAGGTAAAGTTAAAAAAGGTGGCGTACATAGAGCTGTTGTTGTTAGAACCAGAAAAGAAATTTTTAGAGATGATGGTTCAAAAATTCAATTTGATCATAACGCAGTAGTCTTAACTGATGAAAAAGGAGAACCAATGGGAACGAGAATATTTGGACCTGTTACACGAGAACTAAGAGCAGCGGGTCACACAAAGATAATATCATTAGCTCCGGAGGTTATTTAATATGATAATTAAAAAGGGAAACCAGGTAAAAGTAATAACAGGTAAAGACAAAGGTAAGACTGGCGAAGTAATAGAAATTAATAGAAAAATGAATACAATTAAAGTTAAGTCAATTAACTTAGTCAAAAAACACACAAAACCAACCAAAGAAAACAAGGGTGGAATTATATCGAAAGAAAGTTTTATACACTACTCTAACGTTAAAAACTTAGAAACTAAAAAGAGCGTAAAATAATAGACATATGATACCCAGATTAAAAACCACATATGATAAAGAAATTTTGCCAAGATTGTTGACAAAATTAAAATTTTCAAACAAACATCAGGTTCCCAAAATTACTAAAGTAGTTCTGAATATCGGGCTCGGCGAAGACGCTACAGACGCAAAAAAAATTAAATCTTGCCAAGACGAGCTATCTTCAATAGTTGGTCAAAAAGCAATTGTTACCAAATTTAGAAAATCAATAGCAAATTTTAAAACAAGAAAAGGTTTTCCAGCAGGCGTCAAGGTGACTTTACGATCATCAAAAATGTATGAATTTATTGATAGGTTGGTGAATATAGCACTTCCAAGAATAAAAGATTTTAGAGGATTAAGCTCCAATGGAGTTGATAAATTTGGAAATTACAGCTTCGGAATTAAAGAACATCTTATTTTTCCTGAAATAAATTTTGACAAAGTTGTTAAAATCAGAGGTATGGATATTACCCTTGTAACCACAAGTAAAACTAAAGAGGGAACAGTTGAACTTTTAAAAGAGTTTAATTTTCCCATAAACAAAACAATAAAGAATTAAATTATGGCAAAAACTAGCGCAATACAAAAAAATTTAAAAAGAATTAAGTTAGCTAAAAAATTTTCAAAAAAAAGAGCGGCCTTAAAAAAAATTATTATGGATAAAAAATTACCATTAGCAGATAGATTTGCAGCCCAACTAAAACTCAACAAACTACCAAAAAATTCTGCAAAAATAAGAGTAGTAAATAGGTGTGAGATTACAGGTAGGCCTCACGGCGTTTACAGAAAATTAAAAATGTCAAGAATAGCTCTAAGAGAAATGGCATCATCTGGAAAAATTCCAGGCATGACGAAATCGAGCTGGTAAAGGAAAAAAATATGACTTTGATGGACCCTATAGGAGATATGTTTACAAGAATAAGAAATGGTCAATTAAGACTTTTAACAAAGGTAGAAATGCCTTCTTCGAACTTTAGATTAAAAGTTTTAGAAGTTTTAAAAAATGAAGGTTTTATTTCCAGTTATCACATAGAAAAAAAAGATAATAATAAAGTTTCGTTAATTGTAGATTTAAAATATTACGAGGGAATAGCGGTTATAAAAGAAATCAAAAGGGTTTCTAAACCAGGAAGAAGGGTTTTTTCAAGAGCTGATAGTATACCTCGAATTCAAAATGGTTTAGGTCTAGCGATCATATCAACAAATAAAGGTGTAATGTCTGACATTGAAGCTAGAAAAAATAATGTTGGTGGAGAAATTATCTGTAGAGTATTTTAATGTCTAAAATTGGAAAAAAAAACATAACCATCCCAAAAGATTCATCAGTTAAATCTGAAAATGGTTTAATAACAATAACAGGTCCAAAGGGTTCCAAACAACTCACGATAAATGATAAGATATTTTCTACTAAAATTAACGAAAAAAATGAATTTAATATCATGCCCCTGGAAACAAAAAATTTAGACAAAAAAACATCAATAATGTGGGGAACTTACAGAAGCTTAATTAACAATGCTGTGCTAGGCGTAAGTACCGGTCATACTAAAATACTAGATATAACTGGAGTAGGTTTTAGAGCTAACTTAAAAGGTGAGGTTCTAAACTTACAATTAGGATTCAGTCATGACATCAACTTTACAATTCCAAAAGAAGTGAAGGTTACAGTTGAAAAACAAATTATTATAACAATTACAGGTGTTGACAAAGAACTAGTCTCAAAAGTTGCTGCTGATATTAAAACTTTTAAGCCTGTTGAACCATATAAAGGAAAAGGAATAAAAGAAAGAGGTCAATTCGTTCTTAGAAAAGAAGGTAAGAAAAAATAATATGAAAAAAATTATTAATTCGAAAAAAAGAAGCCTTAGAAACAGAAATAAACTTAGAAGTGTGTCTGTTAATAGATACAGAATATCAGTGTTTAAATCCTTAAAAAATATCTCAGCTCAAATTATAGATGACAAAGATAGAAAAACACTTGTGTCAGTCTCATCTATTGAAAAAGAAATTAAAGCAAATAAAAAGAAAAAAGTTGAAACCTCAGCATTATTAGGTGAAATATTAGCAAAAAGAGCTGCAGAAAAAAAAATAATCAAGGTATATTTTGATCGTGGTCCATATAAATACCATGGCCGAATTAAAATCTTTGCAGATTCTCTGCGAAAAAATGGAATGGAGTTTTAAATGGCTGTATGGCAAAAAAAACAAAGTGAATACAAAGAACGTCTGGTTGGAATAAATAGAATTACAAAAGTTGTTAAAGGAGGTAGAAGGTTTGGTTTTGCTGCTTTAGTTGTTGTTGGCAATGAAAAAGGTTCAATTGGTATTGGTCAAGGTAAATCAAAACAAGTTCCTGATGCAATTAAAAAAGCAACACAGGACGCTACAAGAAATTTAGTAAAAATTTCACTTAAAGACGGAAGAACTCTACATCACGACGTAAGAGGTAGAAATGGTTCAGGAAAAGTTTTATTAAGATCTGCTCCGGCTGGCACAGGGATTATTGCTGGCGGACCTATACGGGCTGTTTGCGATGTACTTGGTATACAAGATGTGGTTGCTAAGTCACTTGGATCTGCAAACCCACATAATATGGTTAAGGCTTCTGTTAACGCTTTGTTGGCTCAACGTTCACCCAAACTACTATCCGCAATGCGTGGAAAAAAAATATCTGAAATAATCTCTAAAAGAGAAAATACAAAATGAAATTAAACACTCTTGTAAAAACTAATGTTAAAAAAATTAGGCCCGGACGCGGAATTGGCTCTGGAAAAGGTAAAACAGGCGGACGCGGAATTAAAGGACAAAAATCAAGATCAGGTGTTGCAATAAATGCTTTCGAAGGAGGGCAAACTCCTTTGTACAGAAGACTACCAAAAAGAGGTTTTAAATCCTTAGCCGTAAACAATACAGCTATTATAAATCTTTCTCATTTACAAAAATTTCATGACAATAAAAAAATTGATCTAAACGCACCAGTTGATTTAAAAATTTTACAGGATAAAAAAATAATTAATAAAAAATATCTAAAATTAAAAATCCTTGGAGATGGTGATGTAAAGATAAAAATTAGCCTAACTGCAAATTTTGCCTCTAAACAAGCGCAAGCTAAAATAGAAAAAGCAGGTGGAAAACTTAATGTTATTAAAAAAAAACAAGCTCATCCTAAAACAAAAAAAGCGGATGAGATTCCGGATATTCTTAAAAAATAGAAAACTCAATGTCTAACGAAAATATTAATCAAGGTGCTTTTGCAAAAGCTAACGACCTTAAGAGCAGAATTTTTTTTACAATAGGTATTTTGATTGTTTACAGGCTAGGAACATATGTGCCTCTAGCTGGTATTGATCCGCAAGCTTTAAATCAGATAATGGGAGAGTCTCAAAAAGGTTTACTCGGAATGTTCAATGTATTTTCTGGTGGGGCTGTCACACGTATGGCAATCTTTGCCCTCGGTATAATGCCCTACATTTCAGCTTCAATCATTATTCAATTATTAACAGGTGTATCTGATTATTTTAAAAATTTAAAAGAACAAGGAGAAACAGGCAGAAAACAAATCACGCAACTAACTAGATATGGAACTGTATTTATAGCTATTTTACAAGGTTATGGGGTTTCTGTCGGATTAGAGAATGCCGGCTCACTTGTTTTAGATCCAGGTCTATCATTTAGATTAGTAACAACTATTTCTTTAGTCGCCGGTACTACTTTTTTAATGTGGTTAGGAGAGCAAATCACATTAAGAGGCGTTGGCAATGGAATATCTTTAATAATTTTTTCTGGTATTGTTGCTGAGATTCCTAGAGCTTTAGCTTCAACATTTGAATTAGGTAGGACAGGTGCCTTATCAGCTACCCTTATTATAATTATTTTTATATTAGTTATCTTTACTGTTTTATTCATAGTGTTTTTTGAAAGAGCAATGAGAAAAATATTAATAAATTATCCAAAAAGACAAATGGGAAATAAAGTATACGGAGGTGAATCTTCCCACCTACCACTGAAAATAAATACAGCAGGTGTGATACCCGCAATTTTTGCTTCGGCACTGTTATTACTTCCAGTAACATTATCTAATTTTGGGTTTTCAGAATCAGAAATGTTTTTAAATATTTCTTCAATGTTCACTCAGGGACAACCACTTTATATGTTACTTTATGCTTCTGGAATTATTTTCTTTTCTTTTTTTTACACTTCAATTGTGTTTAACCCCAAAGAGACTGCTGAAAATTTAAGAAAATATGGTGGTTATATTCCAGGCATTAGACCAGGAGAGAGATCAGCAGAATACATAGAAACAATTTTAACAAGATTAACTACAATCGGAGCTATTTATTTGACGTTTGTTTGTTTAATGCCAGAATTTTTAATTTCAAAATATCCAATACCATTTTACCTAGGTGGCACATCAATTCTAATCGTTGTTGTTGTTGCTATGGATACTGTTACGCAAGTGCAAACTAGGTTAATGAGTTCACAATATGAGTCATTAATAAAAAAAACAAAATTTGGCAAGTAAAAAACAAATATGAATCTTATTATATTTGGACCACCGGGAGCAGGTAAAGGAACACAATCAGACTTTATTGTTAAAAAACTTAATCTTTTTAAGCTTTCCACTGGAGATTTATTACGAGAAGAAATAAAAAAAAAAACTACTTTAGGAACAGAAATAACCTCTGTAGTTAATTCTGGTTCTCTTGTATCTGATAAAATTATTAACAATTTAATTGAAAATATTGTTTCGAATAAGAATTATAAAAACAGAATTATCTTTGATGGATATCCAAGAAACATATCTCAAGCAGAAAAATTAAATATTATTCTTCAAAAATATAGTCAAAAAGTTCACCATGTTATAAGGTTAAAAGTTTCCCTAGATGTAATTAAAAAAAGAATTACAGGCAGAATAGTTTGCGCCATATGTGGAAATACCTATAATGAATTTTTTAATATGCCTTCTTTAGACTCTGCGTGTTGTAAAAAGGAGATGTTAAAAAAAAGAGACGATGACAATATTGATGTAGCCATAAAGAGATATAAAACTTATGAAGAATCTACTGAGCCAGTTTTAGATTTTTACAATAAAATGAATTTAGTTAAAGATATAAATGGTGAGGCAAATATTGACGTTATTTACAGCGAAATAAGTAGTTTTTTAAACGTTATAGAGGGTTGACTTTATACAATAACGCCATATAACTACGATTTTAAAACGCATACCTAATAAACTATGGCCCGAATAGCCGGAATTAACATTCCTCCCAATAAAATTATAAGCATAGGATTAACCTATATTCATGGAATTGGACTTCATTCATCTAAACAGATTTGTGATAAACTTACTATTCCTCGTGACGTAAGAGTAAATAACCTAACAGAAGAACAAGTTCTTAAAATAACAGAATACATTAATACAAATCATAAAGTTGAAGGAGATTTAAGAAGAGAAATTTCTCTCAATATTAAAAGATTAGTTGATTTAGTCACATACAGAGGAACTCGTCATAAAAAAAAATTACCTGTAAGAGGACAAAGAACACACAGCAATGCCAGAACAAGAAAAGGAAAAGCTGTAGCAATTGCTGGAAAAAAACTTACACCTCTAAAAAAATAAATAGTTTATGAATAAAAAAATCGTAGAAAAGAAAGAAGATAAAATCGTAAAACCAGAAACAATAAATGCAGAAAAAACTTCTGCAAAATCTACGTTTAAAAAAAAAAAAAAAATTAAAAGAAATATTACTTCTGGTATTGCTTACGTTTATTCAACATTTAATAATACAATAATTTCGATAGCCGATGAAAGTGGAAATGTTATTGCTTGGTCCTCTGCTGGTGCAAAAGGTTTCAAAGGTTCTAGGAAATCAACACCTTATGCGGCTCAAGTTGCAGCTGACGATGCAGGTGGAAAAGCTTATGAGCAGGGATTACGAACTTTAGTAGTAGAAGTAAAAGGCCCAGGTTCTGGAAGAGAAACTGCACTTAGAGCATTTCAATCAAAAGGATTTAAAATTACATCAATTAAAGACACAACGCCTATGCCTCACAACGGCACAAGGCCACCTAAAAGAAGGAGAGTATAACAATGCAAGCCGTAAACAATATTATTGACAAAAACTGGAAAGCATTAACAAAGCCAAATAGACTTGAGATAAGTAGTAATGAAGATAAATCAACAGCAAGTGTTGTTGCCGAACCCTTGGAAAAAGGTTTTGGCCAAACAATTGGGAACGCTTTAAGAAGAATACTTCTTTCCTCAATTCAAGGTGCTGCTGTAACGGCGGTACAAATAGATGGTGTTCTTCATGAGTTTTCTTCAATTAAAGGCGTTAGAGAAGATGTTACAGATATAGTACTTAACGTTAAAAACCTAGCTATCAAATCTTCAGTTAACGCACCTAAAAAAATTATACTGGACGTAAAAGGACCTAAAGAAGTAAAAGCTAAAGACATAACACTACCTCCCGAAATAGAAATTTTAAATCCGGAACAAGTTATTTGTAATTTAGACGAAAAAACTAATTTCCACATGGAACTAATAGTTAATACAGGAAAAGGATACGTGCCGTCGACAAAGAATAAAGGAGAAGATAGCCCATTAGGCTTGATTGCCGTAGACTCTTTATTCAGTCCTGTAAAAAAAGTTTCTTATACAGTTGAAAATACAAGAGCTGGCAGTGCTTTAGATTATGACAAACTAGCAATGAACATTGAAACTAATGGAACTATTAATGCTGAAGATGCTATTGCTTATGCAGCAAGAATTTTTCAAGATCAGCTTTCAATGTTTGTAAATTTTGAAGATCCACAAGAAATTGTGAAAGAAGTTAAATCCTCTGAGCCTGAATTTAATAAAAACTTACTGAAGAGAGTTGAAGAATTAGAACTTTCTGTTAGATCCATGAATTGCTTAAAAAATGATAATATTATCTATATAGGTGACTTAGTTCAAAAAACTGAACCAGAAATGTTGAGAACACCCAATTTTGGAAGAAAATCTCTCAATGAAATTAAAGAGGTTTTAAGCACTATGTCTTTATATCTAGGTATGGAAATTCCAAATTGGCCACCAGACAATATAGCTGAAATGTCAAAAAAATTAGAGGAAAATAACTACTAAACAATGAGACACGGTATAGGACATAGAAAGTTAAATAGGACAGCTGAACACAGAAAAGCACTATTCCAAAATATGCTTAATTCGTTAATTAAGTATGAACAAATAACAACAACATTGCCTAAAGCAAAAGAATTAAAACCACTAATTGACAAGGTTATTACCATAGGGAAAAAAAATAATTTAAGTAACAAAAAAAGATTATTTTCAAAACTACAAGACAGAAATTCAGTAGTAAAAGTTTTTGAAATTTTATCAGCTAGATATGTGAAAAGACAAGGTGGCTACTCTAGAGTCCTAAAAGCTGGTTTTAGATATGGCGATGATGCTCCAATGGCTATTATTGAACTTGTCGACAGAAATGTAGATGCAAAAAAAGTAGATAAGCCAAAAAAAACTGAAACTAAAGAAAAAGACACAACATCAGTTGCGGCCACTAAATAACTTTCATAATATCTCTCTACTATGATCAAAAAGTTTGAGGTAGAAAAAGATTTCAATAACACTCGTTTTGACCGTTGGTTTAAAAATAAAGTAATAGACATACCACAAGGTTTAATTGAAAAAATTATTAGAAAAAACCAGGTAAAAGTTAATGGTAAAAAAACTAAAAGTTCTTATCGTGTTCAAGAAAAGGATATTATAGAATTTTATAACTTTGAAAAAATAAAAAAAACTGAAAAAAATTTAATTACTCAATATATTCCATCTAATGTAGAAAAAAATAAATATGATGATTTTATTATAGAAAATAATGAAAATTTTATTGTTATAAATAAACCTGCTGGCATTGCAGTTCAGTCTGGTACAAAATCTTTTAAAAATATCGTTGATACATTGAGGAAAACAAAATATTTTGAAGATGGTAAACCTTTTATAGTTCATCGACTTGACAAAGAAACTTCTGGTATTTTAATAGTTGCAAAAACTAGAGAATACGCACAATTGTTTACATCTTTATTTCGTATAAGAAAAATTCATAAAACTTACTTAGCGGTGGTGTATGGAGAAGTTTCTAAAGAAGTAAAAATTCTAGAAGATGATTTAGTTTTATATGAAAAAGATAGAAAAATTATACAAAAGGCAACTTCATATATTAAAATTTTAAAATCTAGTTCTGAGTATTCATTACTAGAGTTAAGACCTATTACTGGAAGAAAACATCAATTAAGAAAACAATTATACAACATAGGTAATTCTATAATAGGTGACGATAAATATTATGTAAAACGAGGTAAAGATTTTATCAAAAGTAAAAATTTAATGTTACATGCTTATGAAATAAAATTTATGATTAATAATGTAAAATATAATTTTAAAGCAGATTTCAATAATGAGTTTAAAGAATTTATTGTTAAAAAAAATTTAAATATTCTCTAATATTGATTCCGCACATTGGGTCGTGTTTGCTGTACCTTTAAGGTCTTGTGTTCTATTTTCATCTTTTACTAAAGTTTTTTCTATAGCATCCATTATATTTGCAGCAGCCTTTTTTTCTCCCAGATAGTCTAACATCATTGCACCGGACCATATTTGACCAATAGGGTTAGCAATTCCCTTACCTGCAATATCAGGTGCAGAGCCGTGCACTGGTTCAAAGAGCGAAGGAAATTTTTTTTCAGGATTTATATTTGCTGAAGGAGCTATGCCAATAGTGCCAGTGCAAGCTGGTCCTAAATCAGATAAAATGTCACCAAATAAATTTGAAGCGACTACTACATCAAAAACCTCAGGTGAAAGAACAAATCTTGCTGTTAGTATATCTATATGAAATTGATCTGTCTTTATATCTGGGTAATTTTTCTTCGTTCTTTCAAAACATTCATCCCAAAAAGGCATAGTTATAGCTATCCCATTGGACTTAGTTGCATTAGTAACTCTTTTTCTTTTTCTATTTTTTGCAAGTTCAAAAGCAAATTTTTGAATTCTATCTACTCCAGTTCTTGTCATTATAGTTTCCTGAATAACTATTTCTCTTTCGGTATCTTTAAACATTCTTCCCCCTACAGAAGAATATTCGCCTTCAGTATTTTCTCTAACAACTAAAAAATCTATATCGCCTGGTTTTTTTCCAACTAATGGGCATGGCACACCAGGCATTAATTTAACTGGTCTTAAGTTGACGTATTGATCAAATTCTCTTCTAAAAGTTATAATTGAACCCCATAAAGAAATATGATCCGGTACTTTGTCTGGCATTCCTACGGCTCCAAAAAAAATTGCATCATGCTTTCCAATCTGCTCTTTCCAGTCATCGGGTAACATTTTGCCATGTTTTTCAAAATATTCACATGATGAAAAATCAAATTCATCAAATTGAATCTCAAAATTATGTTTTTTTCCAATTTCTTTTATAATTTTTAAGGAAGGTGGAACAATTTCTAAACCAATGCCATCACCAGCAATTGAGGCTATTTTATATTTTTTCATTTAATAGATTTATAAAGCCATGCTCTTTTATCAACATAATCAGAAAAAACTTTTATAGTAAGCTCAGTTGGTAAAATAAAAATAGAACGTTTATCTTTTTTATTTCTTATTGTTTTAAAATAATTCTTTTTGACCGCTTGATCTATGTAGGTATTTGAAGTTAAATAAGAGCGTTCTGAATATTTTATTAATTGGTTCTTCGTAATTGTTTCATTCTTAAGATAGGCAATCATAACCTTATGAAGCATAAGCCAATGTGCTGGGTTAATTGAAAACCAATCAAGAACATCATTTTTAGCTTTATCTGTAAAATCCTTAAGAGAAATTTCTGCTAATTTTATAGTTTTTAAAACTTTTGGAGGAATTCTACCTATCATATAATTTTCAAAATTCTATTGAAAATAAAAAAATATAGCAATGTTTAATTTTATGATTGTGATGACAGTTCTTTGTAAATATTATTAACTCTATAGATTTCATCTGCAGTATTAAAATAGCATTCATATTCAATTTCATCAGGTGTTACATCACAATGGTAGTGGCCAGCTTCTTGTTTGTCCTTGTAAGAATGAAAATGTGTATGTTCGGAAGATTCTCTTAAATTCATATTCCCTCCCGTTGGATCACCAGTCCATAAGACAGAGTAACATTGGAGTTCAGAGCCAACAGGTTGGTAAAATTGGAGGAAATCTTTTACGCATTTCATTAATTTTGAATCGTAATACTCATGTTTTATATCTGCGTAATCTGGCTGAACATGGGATTTGATTTTTCCTTTCAATACTCTAAATACACCAGCTAAGCCTAAATGATCATTACCTTTTAAATCTAAATTTTC
>ENA-OSJC01000067-OSJC01000067.1-marine-metagenome-genome-assembly--contig:-NODE-67-length-102404-cov-15.201745_pt1 | contig 102404 bp, 85 predicted proteins | sample MGYA00237885_ERZ534234 | MGnify/ENA primary metagenome ERZ534234 (study PRJEB26413, sample SAMN06343907) | marine metagenome | isolation source: coastal waters | place: Atlantic Ocean: West Antarctic...
TTTGTTAAACGAAATTGGTTTTATAGTCTCTAATTTAACGGGAAGATCTTTAGATTTCACGTGACCAAGTAAATATTCTGCCATCAACTGTCCAAATGCAGTTCCTGGGGAAATACCCCTTCCACTAAAGCCGCTTATACTATATAGGCCCTGGCCTAGATCATGGATGTTAGGAACATAATTTTCAGAACAAGCTATGCACCCCGCCCATTTATAGGCCCAGTTTACAGGGCCAACTTTAGGAAATGTCTCGCGGATCATTTTATCTGCCCACGATTTAAACACCAATGCATTTTTACTTTGAATATTACCTATTGTGCCAATGATGAGGCGACCAGCAGCATCAGTGCGATAGGAACGCATAACCGTTCGCGTATCCCATATCCCGTTCTTACCCGGTAGAAAATTTTTAAGTTGGTCAACGCTTAGTGGATCAGTGGCCATCTGTGCGTAATACATTGGAGTAAAGGATTTTTTTAATTGTGGGTAAATATGTTCTAAATATGCGTTTGTTGCTATTAAAACTTGGTGGGCCACAACCATACCCTTTGGGGTTTTAATATGCCATTGATCACGTTTATAATTTATTTCAAGGGCTGGGGATGCGGTATATATATTAGCCCCCGCTGCTTTTGCAGCCAACATAAGGCCATTACAATATTCAAGTGGCTGGATGGTTCCCGCTCGCATATCCTGAATAGCACCAAGGTAGTTTTCAGCAGCTGTAAGCTGAAAGGTTTCTGCTTTACTGAGCAGTTTCACCTTTTCGCATCCTTTGTTTATTTGTCTTACTCTTTCTATAAGCGCTTTGAGACCAGTTTCATTATGAGCAAGGTGTAGTGTGCCATTTCGTAAAGCCTCACACTCTATGCCGTGCTTATCTATAAGACCATAAACAAGATCAGGCCCCGTACTTAAAAATTGATTGAGCATTTCCCCGCGGTCTTTACCAATTACTTTTTCTATCTCTTCAGGATTAATCCACATGCCCGCATTTGTTAGTCCTACATTTCGACCAGAACCTCCAAAACCACTATATTCAGCTTCAAGTAATGCAACTTTAGTTCCGGCCTCAGCTAGGCGAAGAGCAGCCGAGCAGCCAGTATAGCCACCTCCAATTATTGCCACATCTACTATTTCTTTATGATCGAGGATATTGGTGTGAATTTTTGAGGTTCTAGAAACAGACCAAAGAGAATTATTTACTTGTTGTGTCATACATTTTTACGGCATTGTTAATTAATTACTGAACCAACATATAAAACAAAAATGAAGAGAACATAAGTGAAATATTTTACTGAAACTGAAATTGCCACTCTACTTCCTTATGATGATTTAATAAAAGCTCTTCAAGAAGGCTTCCGAAAAGGTGGTAACATACCTCTTCGTCATCACCACACGGTGGAAGCAGAGAATGGAACAGAAAATAACTTTATGCTGATGCCATGTTGGCAAAGGGCAGGCATGATAGGGGTGAAAATAGTTATGGTGTGCCCGGATAATACCGCTAAAGGCCTAGCAAGTGTGCAGTCTACTTATATTCTTTCCGATGCCACAACAGGAGAGGTGAAGGCTATTTTTAATGGAGATGAACTAACGGTAAGACGCACTGCATGTGCTTCTGCACTCGCCTCGTCCCTTCTTTCAAGCCCAACAGCTAAAAGCCTGCTAATGATGGGAACAGGGAAACTTGCCCCCCACCTTATTCGCGCACATATCGCAGTGCGCAACCTCACAAAAATCTATATTTGGGGCAGAAGGTTTGAGCAAGCTGAAAAACTTGCAATTGAACTTAGCGACGAATTACCAGTTAATGTCACTGCTATAAATGATCCAAAAAAATATGCTAGAATGGCTGATATTATATCATGTGCCACACTCTCTAAAGAACCAATATTAAAAGGTAAGTGGTTGAACCATAACAAACAACAACATATTGATCTAGTTGGGAGTTATACCCCTAAAATGCGCGAAGCGGATAATGATATTATTACTCAATCCTCAATATATGTAGATACTTTTGATGGTGCTCTTGCTGAAGCTGGGGATATTATACAGCCAATCGCTGAAGGGGTTATGACTAAAAGCGATATATGCGGCGACCTATTTACCCTTGTGGGCGATAATTTTAAAAAAAATAGAGAAAACCCAACATCCCTCTTCAAGTCTGTAGGCACGGGCCTCGAAGATTTGATTGGAGCAGAGTTTGTATTTCAAAAGTGGAGATAAAGCTATGTATACAAAAAAATTAAATTCTAATTAATTGGTCTAAATTCAAGTTTCCATTTTGTTTCCTGTGGCAAGAACGGAGTAGGAATTCCCTTAAGCCAATCGTCATGACCTGACCCATAATATGGAGACAACGGGTGGCCAGACTGTCCTGCTGGAAGGTTCATTATACCATTTTCTTCAAATCCAGGGCTCACTACAATTCGTTCCGATTGCCCTGATACAATTCCGGCTATGTGTGGCATATTTTCAGTGTCCCCAGATTGCCTATTATTTGGCATATCTGTAAGCCTAGAAAGCAGCGGCACAGCACCACTTAGTGGATGTCGTATATCGGTGCTATTACGTTCTCCCCATGTGTAATCATCGAGTAAAATTTCACCCTTTATAACTACTTGCCAGGCATCAAATGCCTGTTTTTCAAGAAAATGTTGCCAGTCGTTAAATCCATCCGGTAGCCAATCATCAGGCCTTTCTGTCATTAATTGCCAAAGTGGGCCTTCCCATTGTTTTGTGGCAGCATCATATTCACACTCTGCATCATAGTTCACGCACGCAGCAGTAACATTCGCAAAAAGAGTTTCATAGACTTGGTTTCTATAGTCTCTAACAAGCCTAAACCCCACTGAGTTTTTATGGGCAAACCCACCCCAGTTTTTTATTTTCTTTAAATATTTTTTAAAAGTGGTCTCGTCAGAGATCTCAAGAATTTCAACCAAATGTTGTTGCCACCTTGTTAAAAATATTGCTTCATTATCCAGCATTATATTGTAAAGATCATTCTCATCAATCGGAGCCTCAAGGGCAATTAATCTATCACGAATTTGTTTTGCACGTGCACCAAGGTCATAACGGCTAATTCCAACCTTCGCAAGATCATCCCCCGATAGCACTCGTGCGTTTGCAGTCCAGAGGCGGTCATTACTGGGATTTAAAATTCGTGGATATTCCTCTGAAGAATACCATCCCCTCCAATCATGTGATCCATCAGACCAATTATAGATATGTCGGTAATCACCTATTGGTCGACGTGGAATTTTTCCAAAAATAGTCCAACCTGCGTTACCATCTTTATCAACCAGCATTGCATTTTGGGCTGGTATTCCGATATCCCCCGCTATATCCATCGCATCTTGAACATTTTTAACATGTTCCATATTTAGTAAGGAAGCATTAACTGCGTCTGGCATATGCGCCACCCAACGAAAAGCATAGTTTCCGCTCTGACCTTTTTTAATTACAGGACCCCAAATTGTTTTCTTAAAACTAAATTTTTCACTGGCTGTTCCAATAATTTTTATTTCTTCTTCAATAACATCAAAACTCTTGTAACCTTCAGATGTCAGGTATTGATTCTGATTTTGTGGATTAATACTCAACTCAATCAAATCAGATGTATCAATATTGCTATTAGTAAATCCCCAGGCAACAAAGCCATTGCTACCTACCACAACTGGCGGTGCGCCCGCCAAAGATACGCCCGTTACATCCAGAGAGTTATCTTCTAACTTTAGTCTAACTTTATACCAAATTGATGGCGCACGTATTGCAAGATGCATATCATTAGAAAGCATTGCGGCACCACTTTTTGTTAGTTTACCGCTGACGGCCCAATTGTTACTGCCAATAACTGGTCTATCATCACGATCAAATGCAATCACTTGTCTGGTTTTACTTGGTGCTGCAGGTATTTTTGCTTTTATATAAGGTATTTGATCCACCTGCATCGGAGCGTCCCATTCGGTCATATCTGGAAGTAAGAATGACACTAATTGGGGTGAAAGCGTTTTTCTTAACAGATAGTTTTGCCATTCAAATTCACCGGTTGAGCTTTGCAGGGTAAAAAACATGGAATAAATAACGAGGAATGTGTCTTCAACATTCCACTGCTCCGGCTCAGTACTAAGCAACCAATATTCGAATGGTTTTGATCTCAAACCTTTTAAACCGACGTTAACACCTTCTACGTATTTTTTCAGAAGCTTTTGATCATTTGGATTTAGCCTTTTTTGAGCGATACTTGCCCTTTGCCGAAATTGATGAAGACGATTTTTTTTATCTGTGTTGACAGCTAAAGGTCCAAATAATTCTGATAGTTCCCCCGCGGCCATTCGACGCGATAGATCCATCTGGAAGAAACGTTCCTGGGCATGAACATAACCAGTTGCAAAGGCAATATCTTCTCTATTGTCACCAATAATTGTTGCGCCGCCATGCTGATCGCGCTCTATCGATATATTGGAATTTATAGCTACGAGATCAATTACGCCCTCTAGTTCCGGAAGACTGGATTGAAACACATAATAAATTCCAACAAGAGCGGTGATAGTAATCGTCGAGAAGAAAATTGCAATGCGCGGCAGCCACTTCATTATATGAAATTCCTTTTTAACTCATAAAAATTTTAACTAAAAAAATAGGCCAGACAGTTTTAAAGTCCGGCCTAAATAATTTAAATAGATTGATTGTTTTTACTCACCCGGGCGATAAGAACGCTTCATATTTGCTTCAACATCTTCACGATAAAAATGAACATCACGGAATGAACCTGTGCCATACATCTCACCTTGATCAAAAAAGTGATCTGATGTGGGATCACCATTAAGCCCACCAGCCATAAGAGCTTTGGCACGAACCTTGTCACCAAACTCAACAGAAGCAATAAAACTATTACCGCTTGTTACATACCAGTTTTTAGTCCCATCATGTTGACGTGTACCAACTGAGGCAAGTGCCCCCCAACGGCCGGAGCCAAGTTGAACCGGATAGCTTGGTTTATTGTCGTCAAATGTTTGGCGAATATTACCGTCATTACGCTGAAAACGGTTCATATCGCCCCAAGCCACTTTCCAAGAGCCAAAATCAACTTCCATTTTTGCTATTGCTGTTTTAAGAGCAGAAAGATAGTCATCCCCACTAATTTGTTTTTCAGCATATTCATATGTATCGTATGGATCCACACTTCCACGTGGTGGAAGATATTTAAAAAGTTCGTTTCCAAAATGATGTGCCAAAGAGGTTTCTATTGATGTCATACTTGACATTTTATCCCACGCAACCAACATATCAACAGCCTCTTTTAAACCCTCATCCGGGCTTGCATCATAGGCAGCCTTTAGAACTGGAACAAAGCGCTGAAAGGATGGTAAAAGACCGCCGTAACCAACTTCAATCAAGCTTTCAACGGTAAAATCATTTATCTCAGGATAAACTTTCAGGGCATGTTCACCACGTGGATTCTCAAAATTAACAGACATGTAGCTAGGATAATCTTCTTTCTTTGGGCTGTGATCTGGACCGGCAGCAGAAAATGGCCAATTATTTGAGTTATAAAGCCAACCTGAGCCCGGATTAAGAAGGTTAATCGCTTCCTCCACTGGGTGTAAACCCATCCAGTCAGTATCTGGGTTGCTTCCATCAACCGGATTATTAAAGTCATATTCTGTATTACGGATCGGATGATAATTGCCATGGAAATAAGCAATATTACCGTCTTTGTCTGCATAAACAGTATTGTTTGATGAGTTTGATTTAAGTCTCATCATTTCATAAAACTCATCGTAAGATTTTGTTTTACTGCGCGTATACGATTGATTAAGCGCAGTAAGAGGTATATTCATTAACTGAACGCTGATCCACTTATCACCCTCACCTCGGATTACTGGGCCATGGTGGGTATGATAAACGGTAAAATCACGCGATGCCATTCCATTATCTGTTATATACTCAATGGTCTCAGTCGAAACAGTTACTTCCCGTTCCTCATCGCCGTATTTGTAAAAAAGTTTATCATCTTTTTCAATAATAGTTTCAGTATATTCATCAATCACATCAGAACGCGTTGATGTATGCATCCAGCCATTATGTTCACTAAACCCCTGATAAATAAAGAATTGTCCCCAGGTTAGGGCCCCATATGCGTTGAGACCCTCTTCACTTACCATGTGTGCTTCCTCACGAAAATAATGAGTAGTATGTGGATTAATATAGAGTAACGCTTTACCATTTAAGGTTTTCTCAGGAGCAATCGCCATCCCATTCGAACCACGAGGTTCCAAATCGAGATTACGTGGTAATTCAGCCATCTTTTGTGTGCCACCGTAGAAATTTTCCAAGTTATTGATCGAAATGGTTTCAATATCGCCACCAATGCTACCCTCTGAGAAGGAAAGCGCCATCCATGGTTCAAATCTCTTGATCACTTTTGGTTGTGTTTGCGGGTTTTTATGAAGATAGTAATTGAGGCCGTCCGCGTATGCGTTCATAAGCTCCTTAAGCCAATCTGGCGCTTCTGAATAAAGGCGCTTCATATCATCCCTCTGAATAAATAAACGCATTCTAAGGTCTCTAAAAATCGCACTCTCACCTTCAGCCTGAGCAAGAAGTCCCATCGCATTCATGTAATTAACTTCAACTCTATTAAAATCATCTTCTGCCTGAGCATACATCACACCAAAGACGGTATCTGCATCAGTCTTGCCATAGATATGTGGAACACCCCAATTATCACGAATAATTGTAATATTTTTTGCCTGTGCTTCCCAACGCGCAACTTCCTCAGAAGCAGTATCGGCCGATTGGCCGCCGTCCTGCGAGGAACAAGCTGTTAGGGTAAAAAGTATTAAAATGAGTAATTTTTTCATGAATTTTCCGTCCCAAAAATTTTTCTATATTTATCAAAAAAAGAATAGCCAAACGAATGACTAGTGTAAAGACTTGAAATACTAAAAGGGCTTGCATCAATTAATGCAAGCCCTTTTAAATCTAGAATGAAAAGTATTTAGAAACGTACCCTTGCTCCACCATAGAAAGCCCGTGGCTTGCCTACAAAATATCTAGGGTTTCCAAACGATACATCTGCCCGTTCTGCATATCGAACATTAGTAATGTTCATAACACGCAGGAACACATCAATATTTTTCATAGCCTCCGCTTCAATTCTAAGATTAAAATAGTTATGACCTGCATATTTATGAGAAGCAACCGGATCCATTGAATATTCACCCATCCAAATCCACTCAAGGCCTGCCTTAACTTTATCAGCAGGAGCCCAGTTTAGTTGCACACTACCAAAATTTCGTGGAGCTGTGTCAATATCCAAACCGTTCCAGTTGGTAGTCCCTGTGAAGTTTTTAAAATCATACTGATGTTTAGCAAGACTTCCGTTTAGACGAAGACTAACATCAACTGGAAAACGGTATTCAAACATACCCTCAACACCAACATGTTTTGATTTACCATTATCAACATTAATTCGATTATCTTGAAAAATAACGTTATCTTTTTTCATATAAAAGGCAGTAATTTCATATGAAAAATCGTCTGCATTTCCTCGAATTCCTGCCTCAATGCTATCAAGTTTTACACTTTTAATATTAGCAACAAGTTGGCTACGCTGTAGTCTGTATAACTCAGATGTCTGCGGAGCACGAAAGCCACGGCTAAACCGAGTAAAAAATCTATTAACGTCGTCAAATTTATAGAGCATACCTGCTTCAAACGAGACATTGTTAAAACTATCAGACCTATCAGCAGGCCGAGTGTAACGACAACCATCCGAGTGGGCACAGACATTTCCGTTTGCATCAACCTGACCACTATTCATGCGATTATTATAATTGTACTTTATATACTCCGCCCGAACGCCACCAACTAAGTTTAGTTTATCCGACACATCAACATCCGCGCGCACAAAGCCGGCGATTAATTTTGTATCAACTTCATAGTCATAATTTTTACCTACAGGAAGTCTCGTGACAAGAAATCCCTGAGTAGGCCTGTTTTTTTGAGTTTGTTTAAGTTCACCCTTAGCCATCTCACCATCAAATCCAGCGATTATTTCAAAATTAGAGCCCTCATTTAAGTAGAAAGCATTTTGAAACCCCGCACTTTTTTGTTGATTTTCCTCAAGGGGTTGGCCAGGCAAAAAATGCATCAAAAATTCCATATCCATAGTTCTTAAGTACGGTGAAAACTGCCAACGTAAATTATCTGAAACATCTTTAGAAATGGTTGACCAATAACGGAATGATTTAGCCTTACGATAAGCTTCAGGGTTTCCATTAGTTCTAGCCAGAACTGGATCCTTATAATTATCTAAACCCACGAGATACCCAGCAGTTTCCTGGTCAAGGTTTGTCACAAGAAAGTTAGAAGAAATTTTCCAATTTCCATCGTCAAATTCATGACGTACCTGGCCTTTTTGCTGATTAAAGCCACTCTTTTCAATATACCCACCATCACGCATAACACTGCCGGTAACCCGAAGCCCCGTATTGCCACTTTGATATGCTCCGGTGGTATTAAGTTTAAGGTAACCCCATGACCCAGCTTCCATACTTGCAGACGAACTAGCGTCCCCAACTGGCTTAGACAAAATATTAATTATGCCGTGCATCGCGTTTGAGCCATAAAGCACAGAACCAGGGCCACGAACTACTTCGATACGCCCTGCCTGCTCAGCAAAACTCTCGAAAAGCTCATTTACATTGCAAAAGCCAGCCGCACGCAACGGTATACCGTCCTGTGCAGTTAGGAATGCTCCACATGCCCCTGCGCCAGTTAAAATAGGTGACCTAATGGCAATCAAACTTTCTTGCCCATTATTTCTAGAAATATTGGTGCCCGCAATTCCTTGTAAGGCCTCATTAATATGTGTTGGACTTATGAAATTCAGCTCAGCTTCAGAAACAGATGCCTGATTACCAACTGTGTCGTTAGCTAGTCTTTCACTTCTCGTTGCTGTCACTGTTACTACATCAATTTTGTTTGCATCTTGTGCAATTACCATCGACGGAATAAGCCCAAAAATACCAGCACCTAGCAGTATCAAATTCTTATAATTCATCTCTAACTTTTCCTCGTAATCTTAATGCAATATTATTTTAAAATGCATTCAATTTTAATTGACTTTGTTTGTATATTTTTAATCATTTATTCAGACTCAATCTCTCTTTAACACTCAAAAGCTACCTATTCCATAAATATTTTAAAATACTTAAATTATTATTTAAAATATAAAATTCAAACGGCAAAACCCGGAATATTTGTTCACAATCGCACTAAATAAAACAAAGATAATATTTTATTCAACTTGAACAATGATACTTTGCTTGTTAAGTTTCTTTTTTTATCCAAAATAATAATTTTATAATAATCATGTTGGGAATAAATAATGAGATTGAATTGCAGTAAGTTGGCTTTAGCTATTCTAATGGTCATCACTGGCTTCATAAGTTTTAGTGTGCAAGCCGACGAACCTGGAACCAAAAATGGTGAATGGCATCAATATACAGGTGACGTCAAAGGGTCTCGTTATTCTCCGCTTGATCAAATTACCGCCGATAATTATGAAGATCTCGAATTAGTTTGGTCTTTTTCAACAAAAAATCTTGGTACTCGAAGTGAATATAAACTCGAAGTAACCCCCATCATGATTGATGGTGTCCTTTACGCTACGGCTGGTACCCGTCGTGCAGCGATCGCTCTCGACGGTGAAACCGGAGAGCTTATGTGGATACATAGCATGCGTGAAGGTCTTCGAGGGGGTATGGCACCGCGTCAGTTATCTGGTCGTGGCCTTTCCTATTGGTCTGATGGAAAAGGTGATGACCGCGTCCTTTATGTTACAACTGGTTACCGCCTAATTGCACTTAATGCCCATACAGGTGCCCCTATTAATTCTTTTGGAACTGACGGTAATGGTATTCTTGACCTTAAGATAGGTGCGGTTCAAGGAAACGAAGTACAAATCGATTTGGTAACTGGTGAAATTGGACTTCATGCAACACCAACTGTTTCTGGTGATTTAGTTATTGTTGGCTCTGCTATGAAAGAAGGCATGACCATCGACAACTATAATAACACCAAAGGTCTCGTTCGTGCCTTTAATGTTCGTACAGGGGAACTTGTATGGCAGTTTGATCCCATTCCTCGCCCTGGTCAATTTGGTAATGATACCTGGCTTGATAATTCCTGGGAAAGAAACGGCAATACCGGCGTGTGGACACAAATCACTGTAGATGAGAAAAATGAACTTGTTTTTCTCTCGGTTGAAAGTCCCTCATCAGACTTCTACGGCGGCCATCGACCCGGCAACAACCTGTTTGGTGAAAGTCTTGTTGCTGTTGATTTGAATACAGGTGAATATAGATGGCATTTTCAATTAGTCCATCATCCAATCTGGGATCATGACCTATCGTCTGCCCCACTAATCATGGATGTAACAATTGATGGTCGAGAGCGTGAAATTGTCGCGCTACCAACCAAACAATCATACATTTATGCTTTTGATCGCCTAACAGGCGAACCTATTTGGGATATTCCTGAAGTGGCAGTTCCTATTGGTAAAATTCCTGGTGAATGGTACTCACCGACGCAACCGTTGCCGCCAGAACGCCTTCATTATGGCCGTGGTAAGCTTGTACTCCCTGATGATTTAATCGATTTTACACCTGAAATGCGACAAGCAGCTCTCGATAAAATGCATCTATGGAATTGGGACAACGGTGGAATGTATAATCCACCACTGCTTGGAGATGTAAATGGTGTTCTTGGTGCTATCAATATCGGTGCCACAAATGGAGGAACAAACTGGCCTGGAGCCTCTTTCGATCCTGAAACTGGTATTATTTACGCGCCGGCAGGTCAATCATTTTTAAATAATCTGTCAATGGCACCTCCACCCGAAGGTTATTCCAATGTTGATTATATGGCTGGTCGCGTAGGTCAACAATTCCGGATGAGAAATGCTTCTGGTACAGGTCAAAACCCAGACGCCCCAAAAGAAGTTAATTATCCAGTTTTTAAAGGCCCGAGAGTTGTTATGCCAAGTCTTAATGTGGAAGGATTATCAATACTCAAACCACCATATAGCGTTATCTCAGCTATTGATATGAACAAAGGAGAAGTGCTTTGGAAAGTACCTCACGGTGAAACACCCGACAATGTTCGCAATCACCCAAAACTTCGTGGCTTAGACATTCCTAAAACTGGTCAACCATCAACTGTTGGGGTTGTTGTAACTAAAACGCTCGTCATAGTTGGCGACATGCTGGTTACAAACCCGGATGAACGTGAGCGAGGCGCTATGCTTCGTGCCTACGACAAGATGACGGGTGACCAAGTTGGTGAACTCTGGATGCCCGCAGGACAATCCGGTTCCCCAATGACCTACATGATCGATGGCAAGCAATATATTTGTGTATCTATTGGAGGTGGAGCTTATCCTGGCGAGTTTAGGGTTTATGCACTACCTGATGATTAATATTAAGTATCACCCGGGTTACTCATCTAACTCTTCTGATGCTTAACACAATAAATAAGTAATTTTAAAGTGATACAAAAATAGAATCACTTCATTTCACCATTATTTAAACCTCCACTGAACTAATATTTGGTGGAGGTTTTTTTGATTTTTGGAATAAAAATAGATAAAAGAGCTGTATTTTTAAAGTTAAACCCATAAAGGCTTGACTATTTGTTGCACCATAACGAATTATAAGATTACATAATTTTTAAAGTGGGGGATAAAATGAAATTTGATATAAAGGTATGGGTTTTGATGCTTGGGATGCTTGCTACTAGCTTCGCTGCATCAAGTGTTCAAGCAGATGAACCGGGAACAGCTGATGGTGAATGGCATCATTACACCGGGGATATTAAAGGATCCCGTTATTCCCCCCTTGGTCAAGTCACTGCCGATAATTTTGATGATCTTGAGCTTGTTTGGTCTTTTTCAACGAAAAACCTAGGTACACGTAGTGAATATAAGCTTGAAGTCACGCCAATCATGATTGATGGAATTCTTTATGCTACCGCCGGCACGCGTCGTACGGCAATAGCTCTCGATGGTCAAACTGGTGAGCTTATGTGGATGCATAGCATGCGCGAAGGCCTTCGTGGTGGCATGGCTCCCCGTCAACTTTCTGGCCGTGGGCTTTCCTACTGGTCTGACGGAAAGGGCGATGATCGCGTTTATTACGTGACTACTGGCTACCGCTTAATTGCCCTCAATGCACATACAGGTGTTCCCATTAACAGTTTCGGTACAGATGAAAATGGCATACTTGATCTTAAGATCGGTGCCGTTCAAGGTAATGAAGTACAAATTGATCTAGTGACAGGTGAAATTGGTCTTCATGCAACCCCAACGGTTGTTGGTGATATGATTATCGTAGGTTCTGCTATGAAAGAAGGTATGACCATTGATAACTATAACAACACAAAAGGTCTTATTCGTGCATTTGATATTAGAACGGGTAAAAAAATATGGCAGTTCGATCCTATTCCTCGCCCAGGACAATTTGGTAATGATACATGGCTTGATAATTCATGGGAAAGAAATGGAAATACTGGTGTTTGGACACAAATCACAGTTGATGAAAAAAACGAACTTGTTTTCCTTTCTATTGAAAGCCCATCATCAGACTTTTACGGTGGTCACCGCCCAGGCGACAACCTTTTTGGTGAAAGCATAGTTGCTGTTGATCTAAATACAGGTGAATATAGATGGCACTTTCAAGTGGTTCACCATGCTATATGGGACCATGACCTGTCGTCAGCACCGCTTGTGATGGATGTAGAAATTGATGGTGAGATGCGTGAAATTCTTGCACTACCGACAAAGCAAGCTTTTATGTATGTATTCGACCGCATAACCGGAGAGCCAATTTGGCCAATTCCTGAAGTACCTGTTCCTCAAGGCAACGTACCCGGAGAATGGTATTCGCCTACGCAACCGCGTCCTTCAGATAAATTACTCTATGGTAACCCAGAACTAGATTATCCAGAAGATTTGATCGACTTTACCCCAGAAATGCGTGCACAAGCTGAGAAAAACCTTGAGCGGTGGGTCTGGAAAGACGGTACCCTTTATAACCCCCCAATCGCTGGTGATGTAAATGGTATGCTGGGTGGTATTAATCTTGGTAATGCTGGCGGCGGTACAAATTGGCCAGGAGGTTCATTTGATCCGGAAACGGGCATTGTATATGCCTCGGCTACAACAAGCGCAATTGGCGGTATATCACTTGCTCCGCCACCCGAGGGTTATTCAAATGTAAATTATATGGCCGGCCGCATAGGTCAACCCTTTCGCATGAGAAATGCTGCAGGAACTGGTCAGAACCCAGACGCTCCAAAGGAAGTAAGCTACCCAGTCTATAGTGGTCCACGAGTTGTTGTGCCAAGCTTGAACGTAAAAGGTCTTTCAATTCTTAAGCCACCATATGGCGTTATTGCTGCAATTGATATGAAGGCAGGCGAGGTTCTTTGGCGTGTTGCACACGGTGAAACCCCCGATAATGTTCGCAACCATCCTGATCTTAAAGGAATGAATATTCCACGTACGGGTCAGCGCGGCAGCGTAGGATCAGTGGTTACTAAAAATTTGTTAATTCTCGGTGATCCCAGGGTAACTAACCCAGGTGATCGAGAACGTGGCGCTATGCTCCGTGCCTACGACAAGATGACTGGCAATCAGGTCGGTGAGCTCTGGATGCCTGCAGGGCAATCCGGTTCGCCAATGACCTACATGATTAATGGCAAGCAGTATATCTGCGTATCTGTCAGCGGTGGCGCCTATGCTGGTGAGTTTAGAGTTTATGCTCTACCTGACGATTAACTAGATATTAATCAGGGGGGTTAAATTAAAATAATCTTCCTGATTTTTTTCGTTTTCAGTTTGTAATAATCAGTGTATAAAAGATTATGGTTTAAATTAAAGGTGATAAAATTAAAATTGATCCAAAAGAGTTCTTTGTTCGTAAAAAATAGTTGTGGATCAATCATCAATAGAGATAAATATTAAAAAATTAAGACGAGATGAATATGAATTTAATATACAAATTGTTAGTCATTACATTAGCTACTCTACTAAGCTCATCCTTTTCTAACGCGCAAGCGGTAAATAATGTCTGGGAGGGAGCTTATACTGAGGAACAGGCTATGAACGGTGAGCGCCTATACCAAGAACATTGTAGCGCATGTCATGGCTCGCAAATGCAGGGTATTGAGGAAGCACCAACATTAAAACAGGGCGCCTTCATCTATAATTGGGATGATCTAGGTGTGGATATATTATTTCAACGTATTCGCACAACAATGCCATTAGATGATCCAAGAGGTGTATCCCGCAAAATTAAGGCAGATATACTTGCGTACCTCATGTCAGAAAATAATTTTCCTGCAGGAAAAATTAAGCTTCCTTATCAAAACTCACGACTAAAAAGAATAAAATGGAACGCTCAAAAACCTACTGATGATTGATAAAATAAACCAAAAATAAGTTACAAAAAAGCCCCAAAATCATACGATTTTTGGGGTTTTTTTGTAACTTAAGAGAAATAATTATTAAATGGAAAATCATAAATATGATTAACTTAAAACACTTCCTCTATGTACTTACTTTGCTAGTAACTGGGCTTATTACAAATTTTGCAAATACACAGGAACCTGGAACAGCTAATGGTGAATGGCATCATTACACAGGTGATATAAAAGGATCACGTTACTCTCCACTTGATCAAATCAATGCCGATAACTTTGAAGACCTTGAACTTGCATGGTCATTTTCCACCAAGAATCTTGGATCACGTCCAGAATATAAACTTGAGGTAACACCCCTCATGGTTGATGGAATTATTTATGCAACAGGAGGCACGAGGCGGACTGCATTTGCCCTTGATGGTGAAACAGGTGAACTTATTTGGCTCCATAGTATGAACGAAGGCCTTAGGGGTGGTATGGCACCGCGTCAGCTATCTGGCCGTGGTCTTTCTTATTGGTCAGATAAAAATGGTGATGACAGAATTTTTTATGTGACTACTGGTTACACGCTAGTTTCCCTAGATGCTCATACAGGCATTCCAACCGACACTTTTGGAAGCCAAGGAAACGGTATCGTTGACCTTAAGTTAGGCGCAGTTCAGGGAAATGAGGTACAAATTGATCTAGTGACAGGTGAAATCGGTCTTCATGCAACTCCAACAGTAGCTGGCGACTTAGTCATTATTGGTAACGCTATGAAAGAAGGCCTTACTATTGATAATTACAACAATACAAAAGGTCTTGTGCGCGCATTTGATGCTCGAACTGGTAAAAAGGTATGGCAGTTTGACCCTATTCCACGCCCAGGACAGTTTGGTAATGATACATGGCTTGATAATTCGTGGGAAAGGAATGGAAGCAACGGCGTCTGGACCCAAATCACCGCTGATGAAAAAAATGGAATTGTATATCTTTCCGTAGAAAGTCCCTCTTCAGATTACTATGGTGGACACAGACCGGGCAATAATCTTTTTGCAGAAAGTATTGTAGCTGTTGACTTGCATACTGGAAAATATAAATGGCATTTTCAGATAGTACATCATCCAATTTGGGGGCATGATCTATCGGCCGCGCCACTTGTAATGGATGTAGAAATTGAAGGTAAGATGCGTGAAATACTTGCAGTGCCAACCAAACAAGCATGGCTATTTGTATTTGATCGAATTACTGGTGAGCCAATCTGGCCCATTAAAGAAGTGCCTGTTCCAATTGGTAATGTACCAGGTGAATGGTATTCACCAACCCAGCCAAGAGTTATGGAAAAATTAAACTATGGTCGCTCTGAAATGCATGTACCAGAAGACCTCATCGACTTCACACCGGAAATGCGTTCACAAGCGATCCAAAACCTTGAACGTTGGTCATGGCAGGATGCAACTATATATAACCCACCAACCCTTGGTGATATAAACGGAAAACTCGGAGCCATTGCCCTAGGTAATTCTGGTGGAGGAACTAATTGGGCGGGTGGTGCTTTTGATCCTGAGACTGGCATTTTATATGCTCCAGCCAATGTATCTGCGATTGGGGGTATTTCACTTACCCCTCCACCTGAGGGTTATTCAAATGTGGATTATCTACAGGGCCGAAGTGGGCAACCTTTTAAGATGGCTTTAGCTGGAGGTACCGGACAGAATCCTGGCTCTCCAAAAGAATTAAGTTATCCAGTCTATAACGGCAAACCAGTGCGGGTTCCATCCCTTAATGTGGACGGCTTATCCATATTAAAACCACCCTACGGTATTATAGCTGCCTTCGATATGTCAAAAGGTGAAATTCTCTGGCGCATTGCACATGGGGAAACTCCTGACAACGTTCGTAATCATCCAAAACTACAAGGACTAAATATTCCACGTACGGGTCAACGCGGAAGTGTCGGCATGATGGTTACAAAAACATTAGCCATCGCCGGTGATATGATGGTAACAAACCCAGATGGGCGTGAAAGGGGCGCAATGCTTCGTGCTTATAATAAATTAAATGGCAAGCAAGTTGGTGAAATCTGGATGCCATCACGTCAGTCCGGTTCCCCTATGACTTACAGTATAGGAGAAAAACAATACATCATTGTAGCCGTTAGTGGTGGCGCCTACCCCGGCGAGATTAGAGCTTATGCCTTACCAGATGATTAATCTAATTTTCTAATAAAAAACCCCCAATAATTTCTCATCGAGGGTTTTAAAAAATATGATTACTAATTTAAACTACTTAGTACCAGCTGGCCATAGTGCGCCCTGATCTTTTGCTGGGACATCCTTAAGGCCTTGATAAACAAACTTCTGAATTCTCTTACCTTCGTAAGTTTCAGTAGTATAGATATTACCTTTTGAATCGGTTGCAATACTATGTGGTGCAAACCAAAGGCCAGGTTGACGACCACCGCCACCGAACATTGTTATCATTTCAAGGTTTTCACGCAGTAGTATGTAAACACGTTGGTTTTGTCCATCTGCTAGATAAACATATTTTTGTTCAGGATCTTTTGAAAAATCTAGATCCCAAGTTGACCCTTGAGATAGCGTCTCTGGCATAATCAGTTTTTCATACATAAACGTACCATCTTGCTTGAATACCTGAATACGATCACTAGAGCGGTCACAAACATATAGAAGTCCATCATTTGATGGTTCTGCACAATGCACAGGTCCTGTAAATTGAGGATGTGGCGGGGTTGTGGGGTCGTGACGGTATCTCTCAGTTGGATCTTCTGGCTTATTTCCATAAGCACCCCAGTAGCGTTTAAACTCACCGGTGGTTGCATCTAGAACAGCGATACGGCGATTACCATATCCGTCAGATACAAATGCTTCATTAGTTTCTGCTACTACAGCTACTTCCGCAACTCTTGAGAAGCGTGTGGTATCATTACTATCTGATTCTATAATTCCCGGAGTACCTAGTTGCTCAAGAAATGTACCATCACGGGTAAATTTCAAAATATGACTGTCTCCTTGACCATTACCACCAATCCAAACATTGCCGTGATGATCAATTTCAATACCGTGATTTGATGATGGCCAAGTATAGGGTGCTCCTTCAACAGGCCCGCCCCAGGCATTAACTACATTTCCATCAGGATCAAATTCAATAATTGGTGGCGCAGGTGTGCAGCAAATCGATACTCCTGTTTGAAGTCCAATCTCAGTCCTTGAACCAAATATTCCATCACCGCTCGCACGATGTACAATAAAAATATGGTCGCGTTCGTCTATAGCCACACCAATAACATTACCAAGAATCCATTCATTACCCAACGGTTTTGGCCAGAATGGATCTACTTCGAATGAGGGTGCTTGTGGTGCTTGCGCAGTTGCATCACCTCCTGGACTACAAGACTGCAAGCCAAAACTTAAGGTGACAAGAGAAACAGCAAGTGCAGCCCCCATCAATAATTTGTTTTTTTTCATGATTATCTATTCCCTTGTTTTTTTATTTGATGTTTAGCTATGCGCATCACTTTACGCTCCCCAACGCTAAACGAAAAATTATCCTAAAAATTCTACAATATTTAAGTCTTATGTTCAAGAATTGAATCTATGAAGATCTTTTTAAAAATTGACTCTTCGCTTGTGTTTTTTTATGAACAATAGCATCGATCAAAAATTCGGACACAAATATCAGTGAAATAGGGCAAAAATGATTAAATTTAATTTCATCCACTCATCTATTATTCGTTTTCTATTTTCAATAATAATGATGAATTTGACAATGACATCGTTTGTAAAGGCTCATGATATTCCTTCCTCAGTGACCGTTCATATGTATGTAAAGCCAGAAGGAAATACCCTTAAACTCTTACTAAGAGTGCCCCTCGAAAGCATGAGCGAGCTCGTCTACCCAACTTTTGGGCCAGGTTATCTTGATTTTGAAAAATCAGAGGCTGTTTTACTCGATGCAGCACATATTTACCTTACAGAAGAGCTTCGTGTTTTTGAAGAAGGTCAATTAATTGAAGATAAAATGATCACCGCACTTCGAGCTACTACGCCTCAAGATAGATCAATTCAAAGTTGGGATACGGCTATCAAAAGTATTAAATCTCCAACCAGAACAAATGAAGATAAAATTTACTACAAACAAATAGCTTTAGATGTCCTCTATGAATTCCCAATAAAATCGGATCAATCCAAATTTTCTCTACAACCAACACTTAATAAATTAGCGAGCATTACAAATACTGTGCTTCACTTCATACCTGCTGGCAAAGGTGAGCGTGTCTTTAATTACACAGGTAATCCAGGTGTTGTTGAACTTGATCCCAGCCTACTGCACGCTTTGTATGAATTTATGAAACTTGGTTTCTTTCACATTCTTGATGGTACAGATCATATTTTATTCCTTCTTTGTCTTGTAATACCATTACGTAGCTTTATCGGACTTATTCCTGTCGTAACATCCTTCACCGTTGCACATTCCATCACTCTTATATCAACCGCTTTTGGACTGGCTCCCCAAGCACTCTGGTTCGCACCATTAATTGAAATGCTCATAGCGCTTTCAATCGTTTACATGGCTTTTGAAAACATTGTAGGGGCTAAGCTTGAAAAACGATGGATTGTAGGGTTTGCCTTTGGCCTTATTCATGGTTTTGGTTTTTCATTCCTTCTTTCTGATAGTATGCAGTTTGCCGGGCAACACTTATTTACATCATTACTTTCTTTTAACCTCGGAGTAGAAATTGGTCAGATATTTATTCTGATTTGTGTACTACCTCTACTTAATTTACTTTTTAAATATATTGTCAAAGAAAAAGTTGGTATTATCTTACTGTCTGCCATTGTTGCGCATAGTGGCTGGCATTGGATGACAGAACGCAGCGAACGCTTAGGCGAATATTTCTTTATCATGCCAGAAATTGATAGTAATTTTTATGCAGAGCTTATGCGCTGGGGATTACTTTTAATTATAATATTAATAGCATCATGGCTAATGTACGAGCTATCCAGATATATTAAAAAAAGAAGTGGGTAAATATTTTATAAAACCTTGCTTAGACGGTTCACAGTTCTAATAAATGGCCAGTTTTCACATAAATCAGAGCGCCATCATCTTTGGTATAGGGACAATGTTTACTGAGGTGTGGGCTTCTCATCCAGGTACCTTGTGGATAAGTTCCATGCTCATCGTAAAAAGTGCCCTCAAGAACTAATATTTCTTCACCTCCCCAATGCTGGTGAGGTTCAAAGGGGGTATTTGGCGCCCACTTAACTAACGCAACGTGCTCTGTAATATACTCATGAAGTGGCATGACGGAGAGCCCTGAAACCAATCCAGGATACCAGTCCTCTTCTTTCGTTTTAATGTGAAACTTTTTCGCATCCTTTTTATCAAACTGACATAATTTAACAAATATGGTTGCGCCTTCTTTTCCAACATGAGGGGTATGGTTAGTACCAATAGGGTTGCGCACATAGGTACCAGCTGGGTAATCGTCATGTTCATCAGAAAAAACTCCCTCAAGAACATAAAACTCTTCCCCTCCGCCATGATAATGTGGCAAAAATTTAGCGTTGGGGGCAAAGCGAACAATACTAGTAGCTCGCGCCACCTCATTTCCAACCCGATCTAGCATCATACGTTCAACGCCAGGCATGGGTGAAGGTACCCATTTATAATCTTCAACTCGAATTACTGCTACCTGGTCAAATTTTGCATTAATTTTCATTTTTTACTCATTAAAAAGAAGCCTCCATAATTTTAAATATGGAGGCTTCTTCAATCTTGTTTAGCTTAATTTCACAATATTAATTTCTACGCCGTGGCTCGCCCCTATATGTTTTAGGAATATATTTACGCATTCTCTTCTGAGCTACTTCAGCACCGTATATATTTCCTTCCTCATCAGCGGTTACACCTTCAGCAACGCTCGTGCCAGGCATATATCCCTGATTGGGGTCAGGAATAAATCCTGTTACCCAGCCCGTGATGGAACTACCTATACGAATACCGCGTTCCCAACCTGGATTACGTCGAAAGCCAGTGTTGGATTCGCTGTCTGCAGAATATAGAATGTCGTTACCATCAATATAAAGTCCGCTTGGGCGACCAAACTGGGTCCACTGGTCAATATGATTTCCTTCGAGATCAAAAATTTGGACGCGACCATTATGACGATCACCGACAAATAATTTTCCTTCCGAATTTATGGCGAGTGCATGAGGTTCACGAAACTGACCGCGCTCAGAACCTGTTTCACCAAATTCCATAAGATATTCGCCCTTACTATTATATTTTACAATTCGGTTGTTACCTCCTGCACCATGGCCGTCCGCAACAAAAATATCCCCATTCTCTGTAACAGCAACATCATTTGGATTATTGAAAACATATTTATCCTGTCCACCAACACCCGCTGTGCCAATAGAAAGCAAAAGTTCTCCGTCTGGACTAAATTTATGAACTTGATGACCTTTCATGCGCTCTGCATCGCCTCTAGCATCGGCAATCCAGAGGTTGCCATCCGGAGCAAGATGAAGACCATGCGGCCAAACAATCATGTTTCTTCCAAAGCTTTTTAAAATATTACCATCAACATCAACTAACATAATAGGATCAATTTCTGGAGTATCTAGGCAGTTTGTATTGCCACCACACCGTTCAGCAACCCAAATATTACCATTACCAGCATAATATACAGTACTAGTAGCACCCCATGTGCGGCCATTAGGAAGTTCAACCCATTCGCCTTGAATAGGCTCATATGGATTATCTTGCGCAATACTAGTAGTTGAAAAAAATGTAGCCATCACACCAACTGCTAAAAGAATTTTTTCAAATTTTTTATTAATATTCATCTATGAATTCTCCTTATATTTTAATTTATAATATTTATTTGAGCCCCAACTCCAATGTCTAACATAGGACAATAAATTAAACATCTTGTAAAGGTTAACTTGAGGTAAAATACTATAACGCTGTGTATCTAAGTCAAAATTTTAAATTAATAATTACTTTACTGCGAAGAAAAACCCAAAATCAAAATATTTTAACTAGGTAAATTGATAGCTCTTTAATTAACTATTAATTTCTCTTGAGACGGCCGTGAGCAGCAACAATTGCCGCACTATCCATCATGAAATGATCATAAAGATCGGGTAAATCACCTGTCTGACCGAAGTCTTCAACACCGAGGGGCACTACAGGATTACCATTTATACTGCCAAGCCAGGACAAATGAAGAGGGTGGGCATCACAAACTGTAACAACAATACAGTCCCGAGCTAATCCACTCATAAGAGTTTCAATATGAGAGAGAGTTTCAGTTTTTTTGATCACACTATTCTTGCGAGATTCCGACCAATCACGATAAAGAATATCAGACGATGTAACTGCAAGCACGGCCATATCTTTATTTTCTTGCTGAAGATCCTGAACAGCCCTCATTACTTCCGGTGCCACGGCGCCAGCATATACGATAGCTCTAGAAGTCGTACTTGTCGGTTGTCGAAGCCAATAGGCTCCCTTAATAATATTATTTTTATCCGCAACCGTCAGCACTCGGGGTAACTGTTCAATCTTACGGGTTGAAAGACGGAGATAAACCGAGGAACCATCTTCTTGCTGCATGTAATCGAAGCCCCATTCCATAAGAACAGCAAGCTCATCTGCATAAGACGGTTCGACTGAAGTAAGCCCTGGCTGTGAAAGACCAATAAGTGGCGTACCTATGGACTGGTGAGCCCCACCTTCAGGACCGAGCGTAATTCCAGATGGGGTTGCTACCAACATAAAACGGGCACCTTGATAAGCAGCATAATTGAGGGCATCAAGGCCGCGAGCTATGAAAGGATCATAGAGAGTTCCGACTGGGAAAATACGCTCATTAAAATTACGGTATGTGAGACCAAATTGACCTAACAAAGAAAACAGATTATTTTCTGCTATTCCAAGCTCCATGTGCTGACCCGAAGGTCCCTTCTGCCATAGTTGAGAACTTGGAATATGCTTATCTTTAAATACATCAGATACCTGGTCGCGTGAATAAAGTTTACGCCTATTTACCCAACCACCAAGATTAGTTGAGGATGTCACGTCAGGGCTAGTTGTTACTATCCGACTTGCAAGTTCGCTATCACCTCTAGCAAGCTCAAACATAATTTTACCAAAAGCTTCCTGCGTCGATTGACTTTCACTGCGCGGAGCATTAATTGCTGGAATTTTTATTGATGCCACACTTTTTTTAATTTTAGCTCTTTTTTGATAATCGCAATTATCAATAAAATATTGTAGATTTTGACTTTCTTTTTCAATACCACCAAATTTATCCCATTCAGCACCATCAGGAACACCCTGAGTTTTCTTAAATTCTGCCATTTGGTCAACACTCATCAACCCGGCATGATTATCCTTATGTCCCGCGAGAGGAAGCCCCTTTCCTTTTACAGTATATGCAATAAAGCATTGCGGTTGCTCGCTATCATCAGCTTCATTAAAGGCCTCAATTAACGTTTCAATATCGTGCCCCCCAAGATTAGTCATGACATCAGCTAACGAGCTATCATCGTAACTATCAAGAAATTCACCTATTCCAAAGGTACCTGAAAGATCAAGTTCAAGATGGCGGCGCCATTCCAATCCACCTTGGTAGGTAAGTGCCGAATAAAGTTGATTAGGACAATTATCTATCCAGTTTAGGATTGCCTCTCCAGCCGGACCCTTTTGTACCTTTAATAATTTTTTCCCGTATTTAAGCGGGGAAACCTTCCAGCCCAAACTATCAAAAACCCCACTGATTCTCTCAAAAAGTGCATCATCAACTACGCTATCAAGGCTTTGCCTATTATAGTCGATAACCCACCAAAGATTTTGCACCTTATGTTTCCAGCCTTCAAGAAGACTTTCAAATATATTACCTTCGTCGAATTCAGCGTCGCCTGCCAGAGCAATCATACGCCCTTTTGATTGTTCTCCACACCATTTATGATCAACCATATAATCCTGAACAAGCGTATTAAACAGCGTTGCCGCAACTCCCATTCCCACGGATCCTGTTGAAAAGTCCACATCCGTTGTATCCTTAGTAATGGATGGATAAGACTGTGCACCACCGAAGCCACGAAAGTTTTGCATTTTAGGTAAGGTTTGCCGGTCCATCAAATACATGATCGCATGCATAGTTGGTGAAGCGTGGGGCTTAACTGCGACCCTATCATTAGGCTTTAAAATATGAAAATAGAGCGCGGTCATAATGCTAACTAGTGATGCGCTTGAAGCCTGATGACCCCCTACCTTAAGCCCGTCACGGGAAGGGCGAATATGATTGGCATTGTGGATCATATAGCTTGCCAGCCATAGGACTTTTTGTTCTATTATTTTTAGATTTTCTAAATCTGATCTGGATATAGACCTCATAACAAATTATCAGTCCTTACGCTTAGTTATTTTCAACAGTTAAAAGGTTTATTAAGCACCACTAAAGTTACCGTTGAGTAACATTATAACCATGCCTATGCAAGTAAATCCTTTTAAGTAAACGCACATCTATTTCGCGGTGAGGATCTAATTTTTATTATAAATAGGCATTAATATTTACACATACTGCATGATGTCACTTATTTTTTTTAACTAAACTCACAAGAAGAGAAGATGGTCGCCACCATCGATCTCCATGTACTTTGGCAAATTCGTTTATTCTTTTGAGAATATAATCCAATCCCAAATGCTCAGCATAGTGAAGTGGACCTCCTTTATAACGGGGAAACCCAAAGGCGCTAGTATAGACTACATCCACATCGCTAGCCCTTATAGCTATACCCTCTTCAACAATTTTAAATCCCTCATTGATGAGAGAAAAAAGACATCTTTCTTCAATTTCTTTTGGAGTAATTTTTCGGCGTTTAATCCCATACTCTTCTGCATATTTTTGAGTAAGGGCTTCTACTTCTGGATTTAGAGTTTTTTCTTTTTCATTATAACAATAAAATCCAGCATTTGTTTTTTGCCCCTTACTTCCCGATGCAACTAGCGCCTCGTGTATACGAAAAGCCCTCTCGTCAAAACTTTCTGTGGGCATATTTTTTCTAGCAAGAACACCAATATCAATTCCAGCCATATCAAGCATTGAAAACATACCCATAGGCATACCAAATTTATAAAGGACGTTATCAATCTGCTCTGGGTCAGCCCCCTCAAGCAGCAGCAATCCTGCTTCACGGCCATAGCAGCTCGACATACGGTTAGCTATAAAACCAGTACAAACTCCAGATACAACCGTTTTCTTTCCAATTAACTTACCTAATCTAAGTGCAGCTGCTAAAACATCTGTCGAAGTATGTTTAGTTCTTATAATTTCAAGAAGCGGCATAATGTAAGCCGGGCTAAAAAAGTGAAGACCTATCACATCTTGAGGTTTTGATGTTGTTGAGGCTATTTCATCTAAATCGAGGAATGATGTATTGGAAGCCATAACAACATCCTGCTTTGCAAATTTTTGTATTTTTTGGAAAACCTGCTTCTTTATTTCCATATCTTCAAAAACAGCCTCTATAACAAGGTCTGACAAAGATAAGTCTGAGTATTCCGTGCTTATAGTCAGGTTTTCTGTAGTAAAATTTTTCTGATTTTCGCTCAAACGACCTTTCACAAAAAGAGTATTTATTATCTCCTCAATATTACTCTTAGCCAGCAAGGCCGTTTTAGCCGATTGTTCTAAAACTAGAACTGGAATACTATTAGTGAGAAAACTTATGGCGATTCCACACCCCATCGTTCCACCACCAACTATAGCTATTTTTTTTATCTTGCGGATAGATGTGTCTTTGCCTATGTCTGGAACTTTAGTTGCCAGTCGTTCAGCAAAAAATAAGTGCCGCTGAGCCAATGATTCTGAAGATTTTATAAGCTTTTCAAAACACTCTTGTTCAAATTTAATGCCCTCAACAAAAGATTTCTCTGTTGCTGCCCTAACTGCAGAAATTGCTATATTTGGAGCGAGAAAGCCTCTGGTTCTTTTTAATATTTTTTTTGAAAATTCTTCAAAAATCTCTGGCGAAGCAAGTAATTCAAGTTCACTTGTTTTTATAAACGGCTTCCCGATGATTTCCTTTGCAAATTTAGTAGCAGAAACTAATAAATTATTATCACAAATTCTATCCACGACACCAACTTCAAAAGCCTTGCGGGCTGATATTGGTTTTCCGGAAGTAATCATCTCAAGTGCCGCAGCAACGCCAATTAGGCGTGGTAATCTCTGAGTGCCACCTGCACCAGGAATAAGACCAAGGTTTACTTCTGGAAGACCTACTTTGGCGCCTTCAATCATTATTCTATAATGACAGCATAAGGCTAATTCAAAGCCACCCCCAAGAGCTGTTCCATGGATTGCTGCGATAAGTGGTTTATTTATCCGGTCCATTTTAGCCATCAGATTAGAAAGACTTGGCGACAGTGGTGGTTTACCAAACTCTGAAATATCGGCCCCTGCACAAAAGGTCCGACCTGCACAAATAAGAATAATAGCCTTTACAGATGTATCTTTACAAAGCTGCTGAATAGCATCAGAAACACCAGACCTAACTGCATGCGAAAGAGCATTTACAGGCGGGTTATCAATAGTGACAACTGCAATATTTTCCTTAATTTCTGTTAAAACAATATTCACTTACATTGGCCTTTATTTAAAACGTAGTCATCAGCCCTAAACTTATGACTATTTTCTATTTATTTATGACGCTTGGGTTTTGATTTTTGCTGCCATTCTAATTGCTGTCGCCTTGCTTTCTGTTTTAAGCTATAGGCTTGAGCTTTACCAGTAAGATATTGTTTTTCCCAGTCGCCTTCTTCAAGTTTTACACCATACCAGGCTGCAGCTTCACGTGTAAAATTAGGGTTCCATAAATGCGGTCTTCCAATAGCTACAAGATCAGCACGCCTGGTATGAATAATAGTATTTACTTGTGCCGGTTCAGTAATATTGCCCACCGCCATTGTAGCCACTTTAGGTACATTACGAATAGCATCTGCAAAACCAAGCTGAAACATACGGCCGTAAACTGGCTTTTGGTCTGAAACCGTTTGTCCTGCGGAAACATCAATAAGGTCAACTCCTGCATTCCTAAAGGCTTCAGCGATATAAAAAGTATCCTCCTCGGTTATACCCCCCTCTTTCCAATCACTAGCAGAGATTCTTACCGACATAGGCTTCGTATTAGGCCATTCTTCTCGCATGGCTATGAATATCGCCAAAGGAAATCGCATTCTATTTTTAATAGATCCGCCAAAATCATCAGACCTAATATTGGTTAAAGGCGACAAAAATGAAGCAATCAAGTAACCATGAGCTGCGTGCATTTCAATCATATCAAAACCAGCACGGTCAGCACGGACAGTCGCTTGACGAAAATCTGCAATAATTTTTTCCATCTCTGCGCGTCCCAGCTCCTCTGGTATCTTGGATATACCCTCAAAATAGGGAAGAGCTGATGCAGATTTTATAGGCCAATTTTTATTCGATTTTTCCATTGGAAAATCCATCTTTTCCCAACCAAGCTGGCTTGAGCCTTTACGACCCGCATGGCCCAATTGCATACATATTTTTGTCTCAGTATTTTTATGAACAAAATCAACAATGCCCTTCCAACTCTTTTCTTGCTCATCGGTCCAGAGGCCCGGACAACCGAGGGTAATACGCGCTTCTGGGGATGGACACGTCATTTCAACATACATCAGCCCCATACCGCCTTTGGCCGCACCGCCATAATGTATCAGGTGCCAATCAGTCAAATTACCATTTTCATCAGCAGAATATTGAGCCATCGGTGACATTACCACTCGATTTCGCAACTCCATTTTACCGAGCTTAAATTTTGTAAACATAGGGGTTGGACGGCTCTCACGATAATCATACCCGCTCTCTTGATAATAACGTTCATACCATGCCGTATCGATTTTTTCTGTAAATTCAGGATCCCGTAGTATCAAATTATCATATGTAACAGATTTTGATCGACACATGACCACCGCAGCAAATTGCATAAGGTCCATATCCCATGAACGGTCCATATGTTCAAACCAACCCATGGAAACATCTGCACTATGTTGCAAAATCTGCACTGGGGTTTCACGTTTTGATACATATGCCTTAAAAGCATCTTCAACCGATTTTTCACCGTGTTCCAAAACAGAATCTGATAGTGCGATGGCACACTCCATAGCTAATTTTGTTCCTGATCCGATAGAAAAGTGGGCAGATGCTTTTGCATCCCCAAGAATAGTGATGTTTTTATGATACCAATTATTACAGTATATGCGGGGAAATTGTCGCCACATAGATCGGTTTAGTATAAGATTGTGTCCCTCAAGTTCATCTGCAAATATAGTCTCAAGCTTATCGGCTGAATCCTGTTCATTACATTTTTCAAACTGCCACCCCTGCCAACACTCATCAGACATTTCAAACACCCAGGTCGACATACCTTCCTCATATTGATAAGTATGGGCACAGATGGGGCCATGCTCAGTATCTTTAAAAAAATATGTAAAGTCTTCCACTTTTCGAGACGAACCCATCCAGGTAAATCGATTAGATTTTGTTGTAATCACAGGATTAAAATAATCGCTATAATGCTCTCGTATTGCAGAGGCAATACCATCACTGGCCAGAATTATATCTGAAGAAGCAAAGTCCGTTTCAAGTTTTTCAACGTCAACGGACTTTCCATATGTTAATTTGACACCTAGATCCTCACACCTGTTTTGTAGAACTTTTAAAAGGCCTAACCTAGAGCAGCCAGCAAAACCGTTACCGCCACAGCGTACTTCTTCGTCTTTGTAACGGATGATAATATCATCCCAGTAAGCGAACTCACCACGAATTAATTCGTAAGATTCGGGATCTCGACTTAGAAACTCATCCAACGTATCATCAGAAAAAACAACCCCAAAGCCAAAGGTATCATCGGGCTTATTTTTTTCAAAAAGCTCTATGTCCCAATCAGGTCTGGCTTTTTTCGTCAGTAAAGCAAAATAAAGGCCTCCTGGCCCACCGCCTATAATACTGATTTTCATGTAATATCCTTCCTAAATTGAGATTAAAAATAACCTAACTATAATTATCTTATGTGTAAACTAATTTTGCACTCTTGAAGTTTTTCTATTGAAAGATATAGTGCAGTAACAAGGGGAGATATATCAAGTGCCTAATACAAAATATAGCGAACGACAGCGTGCGTCGCTCAAACTTTGGATTGAATTAATGCTTTATTCAAACAAACTGGAACAAATTATTGATGATAAACTCCGACATAATTATGGTCAGAATATTTCACGTTTTGACGTCCTTTCCCAGCTGGAAAGAGAACCTGAAAAGGGAATAAGCGTAGGTGAACTTGCTGGACGTCTAATTGCTTCAAAGGGAAATATAACAGGGCTTCTCCACCGGATGGGTGAAGACAATTTGATAAAGAAAGTAGCAAGGATCGATGATCGACGCAGCACGCTTGTCCACATAACAAAAAAAGGTCAAAATCTTTTTAACGAAATGGCCGAAAACAATGCAAAATGGGTAGAGCAAACTTTAAAGACCATAGATATTAACCATATGCATGATTTCACAAGTTTTTTAAGTAAAGCAAGAAGTTTACTAGACTAATTTTTTAAATCTTTACGAAGAAGTTTTCCAGTCGCAGATTTTGGTAAGCTTTCAATAAATTCAATAGCGCGTGGATATTTATAGGGGGCTATAGTCTCTTTTACAAATACCTGAATATCTTTCGCAAGTTCATCACCAGAATTAAAACCCTCATTAAGAACAATAAACGCTTTTACTATCATGCCTCTATCGGGATCTCTAGTACCCACTACAGCACATTCAGCAACCGCATCGTGGGCAATCACTGCCTGTTCCACTTCAGGAGAGGCTATATTGTAGCCTGCAGAGATGATAATATCGTCGTCACGTGCAACAAACCAAAAATAACCATCGGCGTCTTGCGTAAAAATATCCCCGGTCAAATTCCAACCATCAACAACATACTTTTCCTGATGATCCCCATTAAGGTAGCGACAGCCTGTAGGACCCTTGACCACTAAGCGTCCCGCTACACCTACCGGCGATTTTTTATTATTTTTATCCCATATTTCAGCACGATAACCCGGCACTACTTTTCCAGTTGACCCTGGACGGATTTCGTCCCTAGAGGATGAAATAAAGACATGGATCATTTCGGTTGCACCAATACCGTCTATAAGCCTGATACCAGTGGCTCTATAAAAATCATCTGAAACAGAAACTGGTAAATATTCACCTGCTGAAACGCATGTTTTAAGACTGGTAACGTCGCGGTCGCCAATCTGATCAACCAATAACTTATAGGCAGTCGGCGCTGTGAAGAATGTCGTCACTTTGTATGTCTCAATAGTGTTAAGTATTACATCAGGTCCACCGCCATCAAAATAAACTACACTTGCACCGAATCGAGCCGGAAAGACTAACAAACCACCAAGACCAAAAGTAAAGGCAAGTGGTGGGGAGCCACAAAAGACATCTTCTGACGACGGACTGAGGATGTATTTAGCAAAGCTATCAGCCATAGCTAAAATATCACGATGAAAGTGCATGGTTGCTTTTGGAATACCTGTAGTCCCAGAAGTAAAAGCAAGAAGAGCCACATCATTAGAAGCAGTTTCAACAGCCTTAAAGTCACCATTTTTATTAATCATTGCAATTAATATGTTGCTAAATGAAACAACGTGTTTTGCCTTATCTGCGGAGCTTTCTAGCAAATCTATTGGTAAATCGTTTTCAATGATTAAGATGTCAGGCCGACCAACATCGATAATTGCATCAAGTTCTTTTTCTCTCAGCATCGTCATAGTGGTAATCACAACGCCACCCGCCATAAGAACACCATACCAAAGAGCTGCAAGTATCGGTGTGTTGCCGCCGCGTAGTAGCACCCTATTTCCTGGTTTTAGGTCCAAGTCTTGCGTAAGTATTTGAGCAATCTGTTTTGCTTTGTGATTAAGCTCATCATAAGTCCAGACTAGATCATTCATATAGATTGCGGGGCGATTTTCAAAACCATTGTTAAGAAGGGCTTCAGCAGCATTCAAATAATCTTCGTAAGGAGGAACGTGTTTATCAAAAATAAACTCTGGCCAGGTGTCTGGTCTAGGTAAGCGTTCCGCTGAAAATCTATCAACATGCGCTGTTTTCAAGGTTTTTTCTCCATAATAATCCTATATTATTTAATTTTAAGATCTTCATAAGGACGTTTATAAAAATCATCATATTCCCATTTCATACACCTTCTCATATATTATTTGATATTGCAATTTATGTCATATTAAATAAGTAAAAAATAAATAACTTGCTACGGCGGCCTTCTCTTTTTACTTTATGTGTAACGAACTTAGTAAAGGACTTATATGTCACTAGTAAATAACCATGCCGTTGTTACGGGGGGGGCAACTGGAATTGGGCTCGCCATTACACGTGCCCTAGTGAATGCTGGCGCAACAGTAACAATAATGGGTCGCGACAAAAAAAGACTTGATAGCATCGCTAATGAAAGTAATAAAATCAAAGCCGTACAAGTTGATATTACAGACGTAGAAAGTGTCAACACAGCCTTTGCAAAAGCATCATTGACGGCACCTATTTCCATCTTAATTAATAATGCAGGGAAAGCATTCGCGTCTCCTTTTCATAAAACCAGTCTTGATATGTGGCAAAAAATTATAGCCGTTAACTTAACAGGTACTTATCTAACAATAAGCGCTGTACTTGCCGAGATTAATAAAGCTAAACATGGACGTATTATTAATATTGCTAGTATCTCTGGGCTGGAGGGAGCCGCATATACAAGCGCCTATAGTGCTTCAAAACATGGTGTTATTGGACTATCAAAATCACTTGCATGCGAATTATCCAAGGTAAACACGACTATAAATTCAATTTGCCCAGCTTTCGTCAATACTGATATTGTTGAGAGTGCGATAATCAATATAATGAAATTAACGGGTCGCAACAGAGAGAGCGCTCTTCAAAGTATTCTTGATACCACTGGGCAAAGCAGACTGATCGAACCGGAAGAGGTTGCACAAGAAGTTATAAAACTTTGTGCCCCTAAAGCCGATAATATTAATAGCACCTCAATCGTCATGGACGGGAAATAACGAGATAAACATGAATCCAGAAACTTTTAATCCTAATCATTTCCAGTGGTCCTTTAACGACGGCATTGCCACCATTTGTCTTAATCGCCCCGAACGTAAAAATCCTTTAACTTTCGAGAGTTATGCCGAACTTCGCGATTGCTTCAGAGACCTCGTTTACGTTAAGGATGTTAAGGTAGTAATATTTACTTCAAACGGTGGTAATTTTTCTTCAGGTGGTGACGTTCGTGACATCATAGGGCCTTTGCTTCAAATGGAAATGCGAGAACTCCTTAATTTCACTCGCATGACGGGTGATCTAATAAAAGCGATCCGCTCCTGTCCCCAACCAGTTATTGCCGCAGTTGATGGAATATCTGTAGGCGCAGGTGCCGTTATTCCCATGGCTTGTGACATTAGAGTGGGCACACCAGAATGCAAAACTGCTTTTTTATTCAACAAAGTGGGGCTAGCAGGCTGTGATATGGGAGCATGTGCTATTCTGCCTCGTATTATTGGTCAAGGTCGAGCCTCAGAGCTACTCCTTCTTGGTCGAAGTATGTCCGGTGAAGAGGGTGAAAGATGGGGGTACTTTAATAGCCTCGAAAACTCCAAAAATTTGATGCCAGGAGCTATTAAATATGCAAAAAAAATAGCTAGCGGACCTACATTTGCCAACAGTATCACAAAAAATCAACTAAACTATGAATGGAATATGGGACTGGACGCAGCAATAGAATCCGAGGCACAAGCACAAGCAATTTGTATGCAAACAAAGGATTTTGAGCGTGCCTACAAAGCATTCATCAATAAAGAAACTCCGAATTTTGAGGGTAATTAATGACAAAAATTATTGTTGATCAAACCTATTTAGAATGGCCATTTTTTGAAACGCATCACCGCACTTTAGCAGTTGATATTGAACTTTGGTGTCAGGCTCATCTCACAAAGGGTCACAACCATTTAGATGTTGATAAGGCCTGTAAAGACTTACTCTCTAAACTTGCTGATGGTGGATGGCTACGATATGTTGTGCCGAGAGCATTCGGCGGTATATTTGATAATATTGATGTCAGATCTTTATGTCTAATTCGTGAAACGCTTGCAAGACACGATGGACTAGCTGACTTTGTGTTTGCCATGCAAGGTTTAGGAAGCGGAACCATAACTCTTTTTGGCAGCAATATCATTAAAGAAAAATACCTTAACGATGTGGCTACAGGTAAAAAAATGGCCGCTTTTGCTTTGACAGAACTGGAAAGTGGTTCTGATGTGGCTAATATGACCTCAGAGGCAAAAGATATGGGAGATCATTATATTGTTAATGGCGCTAAGACCTATATTTCAAACGGCGGCATCGCCGATTATTATGTCCTTTTTGTTCGCACGGGCGAAGGAGCGGCAGCAAAAGGCCTTTCAGCTATGATTATCGATGCGGATACCGCAGGCCTTGTAGTTACAGAGCGGATTGAAGTAATTGCACCACATCCCCTAGCCACCATCACATTTAATAACTGTAAGGTTCCCAAAGAAAAATTACTTGGTCGCGCAGGATCTGGTTTTAAAGCATCAATGGCAACCCTTGATATATTTCGGTCCACTGTTGGTGCAGCAGCACTTGGTTTCGCTCGCAGGGCCTTATCCGACGCCGTTGAACGCACACAAAACCGTCACCTTTTTGGCGCTCCATTAAATGAACTTCAATTGGTGCAAGGAATGCTCGCCGAAAGCGCATTAGACGTAGATACTAGCGCACTTCTAATATACCGAGCTGCTTGGACTAGTGATACTAAAGAACGGCGCGTGACCCGTGAAGCGGCGATGGCTAAGATGCACGCAACAGAAGCAGCCCAAACTGTCATTGATAAAGCCATGCAAATATTTGGAGGCATGGGAGTAGTAAAAGGTGTAAAGGTCGAAGAGCTTTACCGAGAAGTTAGGGCACTCCGCATTTATGAGGGTGCTACAGAAGTCCAAAAGGTCATCATTGCCAAACAACTTCTTAATACGCATAAGGATGTAAATTAATATGAAACATCTTCTTCCCAGAGGTTGGCCAAGACCAAGAGGATATTCAAATGGCATAAGTGTCAATAGTGGTCGAACAATTTATTTGGCAGGGTTGATTGGGTGGAATGAACAGGAAGTTTTTGAAAGTGATAAACTTACCGATCAATTTACTATAACTCTTAAAAATATTATAGCCGTTCTTGCAGTAGATGGAGCCGGACCCGAACATATTGTGCGCATGACTTGGTATATTACAAATAAATCAGAGTATTTAGAAAATTTACAAGAAATTGGAACTATATATCGAGATATTATAGGTAAAAACTATCCTGCAATGGCATGTTTAGAGGTATCTGCATTAATGGAAGATAGGGCAAAAATAGAGATTGAAGTAACCGCAGTAATTGAAAGCTGAGTTACAAATAAAGTTAATAGATTAGAGGATCAACATAAAAAATAATTTTCTAAAATGCCTTCACTGCCTCAAATTACAATATAATATTTAAATAGAAGGCCTTTGAAGCAGAAAATAGATAGATTAAGTGATGAATAATAAATTATTAGTTGAGAACCGCGAATGTGGAGCATGTATAGCATGCTGTGTTGAACTCACGATCGAAGACCCAAAACTTGTTAAATTACCCGGCGTTACTTGTAAAAATTTAAACCCTGGAGGTGGGTGCGAAATTTACCAAGTCCGCCCAACAACCTGCCAGAAATATTATTGTATGTGGCGGTTCATGCCCCTTCTTGATGAGGGCTGGCGTCCAGATCAAAAAGGTGTGCTAATTAAAAGAGTTTATGAAAAAATACCTGTAGGATACGAAGGAAAACTGGCCCTTGATTTTGAAATAGTTGGTAAAAAATCAATTATCCATGACATTAATTTTATTGAGGTATTAGCGGGTTATATCCTAGGAGGATTTCCTTGTTTTATTTCTTATGCAAAACCTCAACGGGAGTTGCATATGGTTTTTCTAAATGATCAGTTGTTGCCATTTATAGAAAGCAGAAACATTAAAATGCTGAAAGCAAGGCTATCATCTGCTCTAAAAAGCTGCATCAAAAAATCAACTTATAAAATGGTTATTAAAGACGGTAAAGTCATCACTATAAACCCAAAATGAATTAATCTTATATTATTAAAAAAATAATATAAGGAAAATCAATTGGTTATATTACCACACAATCTTTCGGCTTAAAGCATCATTTATCGCAGAACTTTTAGGTAAAAAATGAGTAAACTATTTTTAAAATTCCTTTTGCCGTCTCTTATCGGAGTGTTACTTTTTCTCTGCCCCGTCAATTATAATGGTAATGAAACCATCTTACTATCTGTCATTACTAGTTTAGTAAGAACCCCCTTTGAACCTTTTATACTCGAAATCATTGTAAGTATTGTTTTGCTAGCCGCTTTGGGAAGTGGGTATTTCTTAATATTTAAACCACAATGGAAAGTCACGCAACCTTCGCTCCATATCATATGTCAAACGACCCCTCTTTGGTTTTTTTTTCGTCTTATCGGAGCCATATTTGCAGTACTAGTTTATTTTAAAATAGGTCCAGAATTTATTTGGAGTCAGGCAACCGGTCATATGGTATTTACGAATATTGGTGCCACCATTTTTTTTATTATTACAGTTGCTTGTTTTTTAATGCCTTTTCTTACTGAATTTGGTTTTATGGAATTTATAGGTACACTTCTTAGCCGCCCCTTCGCGCTGTTATTTACTTTACCTGGTCGTTCAGCAATTGATGCAATGGCATCATTTCTAACTGCATCAAATGTTGGTCTTCTTATCACTATTAACCAATATGAAAAGGGTTATTATTCAACTCGTGAAGCGGCAAGCATTGCGGTTAATTTTTCTGTTGTTTCAATTTCATTCAGCCTTCTTATCGCACAGGTGTCCGGCATCGATCATCTGTTTGTGAAGTGGTATCTTGCCGTTGTTTGTGCATGCGTACTTTGTGCGTTTATAACTGTTCGATTACCGCCTCTTTCGAGATTAACAAATAACTATTACCCCGCAGCAGGTAAGAAATTTACGAAAGAAAAACATCATGACGCTAACATACTTTCGAGGGCACTTGGTAATGCTATGATGCGCGCAAAAACAGCCCCAGGGCCAAAACAATTTTTAAAAAATGGATGGCAAGGTGCTATTAGCGTCGTATTTGGTGTACTCGGCCCGTCTATGGCAGTAGGTACAACAACAATAATTTTACTAACACACACACCAATTTTTAATATTCTAAGTTATCCTATTTACTACTTATTTGACGCTTTCAATTTTCCCGAAGCAGCTTTAGCAGCCCCTGGTATGGTCATTGGATTTTTAGATCAATTCATGCCTGCTGTGATAGCCTCCAAGGCACAAAACGAGACAGTAAGGTTTATTCTTGCTGGAATGGCCGTCACCCAACTTATTTATATGTCAGAGGTAGGATTAATTATTTTAAGGTCAAGTTTACCGCTAACTTTCAGTAATTTGGTAACTATTTTTATTATGCGCTCCTTAATATCATTTCCAGTTTTATTTATAGCGGCAATTATATTGATATGATGCTATTTATTTGCAGTTAATCAAAAAATAAGTCACTATTTAATTACTAATGAAATCAGCAAGGAAGACAATCAATGTCGATTATACATTCAATAAAAAGTATAAGCTTTACTGCAATATCACTTTTATTTTTAAACTTCGAAGCAGAGGTAAAAGCGCAAACTATTCAAGGAATGTCCCTTGATCGTCTTAGCCGTATTGATTCAGTTATGCAAGACTATGTCGACCAGGAAAAGATTGCGGGGAATGTTGTATATGTAACACGAAACGGCCACCCCGTTTATCACAAAGCTTTTGGGCTTCGCGATGTAGCAAGTAATGATAAAATGCAGCTCAATGATATGTTCCGGATAGCATCACAGTCAAAAGCTATTACCAGCGTTGGTATAATGATCCTGCAGGAAAAAGGTAAGCTTTTTATTAATCATCCCGTTGGCAAATACTTGCCAGAATATATGGAAACAAGTGTAGCTGAGGATAATGGAAATGACGGTTACACTGTAGTTCCAGCCAAAAGGAAGATAACTATCCGTGACTTACTTACCCATACAGCGGGGGTGAGTTATGGGCAAGGGCCTGCATCGCAATTATGGAAAAAATCTGGTATTTATGGTTGGTATACCGCAGATCGCGCAGAGCCTATCAGAGAAACTGTAAGGCGTATAGCATCGCTGCCACAAGCCGCGCACCCTGGGGAACAATTTGTTTACGGTTATAATACAGACATACTTGGGGCAGTAATTGAGGTTGTTTCCGGCAAGCCCTTAGATCAGTTTTTAAAAGATAGCATTCTAGATCCCCTTCATATGTACGACACTCATTTTTACGTTCCCGACGATAAAAAAGACCGTGTAGCCACCGTTTACTCATTAAAGGGTAAAAAAATTAACCTGGCTGAAAACCCAGGCCAAATGGAAGGGCAGGGACACATAGGCCAAGGCCACTATATAAATGGCCCCCGTGTAAGTTTTGCAGGTGGTGCTGGACTTGTCTCAACAACACAGAACTATGGTATTTTTTTACAAATGCTTTTAAATGGTGGTGAGCTTAATGGTAGGCGCATTTTAAGTCGAAAATCAATAGAGTTAATGACACAAGACCATCTTGGTAATATCCCTTACTCACCTGGCAAGGGGTTTGGCCTTGGTTTTGAGGTTATCACTAATCTTGGGGATTTTGGTCAATTAGGAAGCCAGGGAGCATACGGCTGGGGTGGTGCCTATAACTCAGCATATTGGATTGACCCAATAGAAAACATAGTATTTGTCTATCATACACAGCTCATTCCGGATGGTGGGCTTGATGAAGAAAATAAATTACGAGCCTTAATTTATCAAGCAATTGTTGACTAAAAGGAAGATTTTTATGAAAAAAATGAATTTAATAATAGTTGCATTGATTGCTATATTTTACAATCAGTTTAGCTGGGCACACGGTAGTGATACCGTAGAATATTATACTAATAGCCCCACTTCTTTATTATCTTCTGCAGTCAGGGTAGGTAATATGCTTTATCTCTCTGGAATGACAGGTAGAAACCCTGAGACACGAGAAATGGCAGAGGGCGCTGAAGCACAAACATATCAAATCATGGATAATATAAAAATAACACTCGAAAAATATGGTTCATCGATGGATGAAGTTGTTAAATGTACTGTATTTATGACCAACCCTGAAGACCGTTCCATTTTAAATAAAGCCTATCGCAGCTACTTTGGTGAAAATCCTCCAGCAAGAAGCGGCGTTGGTAACCTGATACTTACAGGTACCGCAGTCGTTGAAATTGAATGTATCGCAACGGTTGACCTTAAGAAAGTGAATTAGTCGAATGCAGTTTAGTGAAATTGTGAATTTGGATAAGTTTCCAATTACAGATCCTAAGTTTAAAAATTCTTGTAAAGGCCTGCTTGATAGGAAAGGTGCTCTTAATCTGAAGAAATTTTTGCTGCCAGCAGCAATTAAAGAAATACGTGAGGAAGGAATTAAAAAGCAACACCTCGCTTATTACGTAAAGAATAAACACAATGTTTATCTGACGGCAGATGATCCTAGTTACCCGGACAACCATCCCCGCAATAGACATATTATATCATCAAAAGGTTGTATTCAAGACGATCAAATTCCTCAAGATTCTCCACTCCATACTCTTTATAATTCTGACATTTTTAAAAATTTCTTATCGTATGTTCTTGGTGAACAAGCACTATATAAATTCGCAGACAGTCTATCGTCCATAAACTTACACTACGCTTCAAAAGGTCAAGAATTGGGCTGGCATTTCGATAACTCTTCCTTTGCAACAACACTTCTTATTCAAAGGCCAGAGGGTGGTGGTATTTTTGAATATGTCGAAAATGTCCGTGATGCCGTCGCTGGTGAAATGAATTATACCGCAGTTAATGATATCCTCAATAATTCTACTTCGACTAAAAAATTTAATGTACCCGAAGGTACTCTTACTCTTTTTCGTGGCCAAAATGCCCTGCACAGAGTTACACCCACTCAGGGCGAGCGCACTAGAATGCTCGCTGTATTTGCTTATAATTCAAAACAGGGCGTAGCAATTTCGCCAGAAACCAGTATGATATTTTATGGACGGGTAGGTTAATATATTACACTGTAACCTGTATAATTACTTACCAAACTTTATGTTTAAAACTAAAGGACAACTAAAATGAGATTTATTTTATTATTAACATTACTAATACCATTATCGTTACAGGCCCAAGATAAAGATACGCTAGATACTCTATTTGCACTAGACCGTGAATTTGTACAGTACCGACTTGAAAATGGTACCTATAAAGCCTTTGCAAAATACCTTGCCGAGGACGCAGTAACACTGCCGCCCGGGGAAGCTCCAAAAATTGGCCTTGAGGCAATACTAAGAGATGCAGGGGATAAACCTAAAACTACCGTAACTTGGGAACCATCTGCTGGCGATATTTCAGATGATATGGGTTATACTTGGGGACTATTTTCCATCAACACCCAAAAAAATGATGCCACGGTTAGTAAGCAGCATGGTAAATATGCGACCGTCTGGAAACGTCAAAAAAATGGTGGTTGGAAAATTGTTGTTGACTCATTCAGTCTTAATCCACCCCCAGAATAAAATCTATAAACAGAGGAAAAAGGTGTATGTCTGAACCGACAAGTATAATCAGAGATAGCATAAACAATGGGCCTATGACTTTTGCCCAAGTTATCATCGTCACAATAGCCTTTATTTTAAACTGTATCGATGGTGTTGATGTGGTGGCTGTATCAGTAGCTGCACCAGTGTTGAGCGAGGCCTGGCAAATATCTCCTGTGCAAACAGGTTACATACTAAGTGCAGCGCTTATTGGTATGTGCCTTGGCGCTATATTTCTCGCTCCTCTCGGTGATATTTATGGACGCAGAAAAATTGTTCTTTTATCAGCTCTCCTTACAGGCCTGTCAATGATTGCTAGTGGTTTTGTGGACCACTCTGTAGAATTGATGATTGTAATTAGGGCTGTGTCCGGTTTGGGTGTTGGTGCCATCCTCGCTAGCGGAGCCGCATTTGGAAGTGAATTTACTCCGGAGCGATATAAAAATCTTACCGTAAGCATCATCATATCCGGCTTTCCCTTTGGCGCTGCAATCGTCGGCCCGATTGCAGCCTATATTCTTCCCAACTTTGGTTGGCAGACGCTCTTTATAAGTGCGGGGATCACTACTCTGCTTATTTGTTTAATTGCCTTTTTTTTACTTCCAGAATCTGTACAGTATCTCGAAAAATGCAAGGGGGCGGAAAGGGGTCGAATAGACAAAATTAATAAAGTTCTCCGCCGCATAGGCCGTGCGCCAATTGATCATTTATCTCTTAAAGAAGACGAGCAGGAAATAAAGGCTGCAGATGTTAAAGCTCTGCTAGCACCAAACATACTAACCACTACCCTCAAGCTCTGGACTATTTTCTTTATGGGCTATCTTGTTATTTATTTCTTTTTAGCTTGGGTTCCATCGCTCTTTGTCGCAAATGGCTGGTCCATGAGCCAGGGCATTTATGCATTAACCATCAGTAATTTAGGCGCAGTGCTGGGAACCGTTTGTCTAGGTCTTTTGACAACCAAATATAAATTAACAAAACCCATTGGAATATTTTTTGCTACAGCCGGATTATTAATGTTCTGTTTTACTCTCTCAAACACAACAGATTTAGTAATACTTTATGTATTAATCTTCTTAATTGGGGTTTTTCTCAATGGTGCCTTTTGTGGAATGTTTGCGGTTGCTGCCCGCACCTATCAAACAAAAATAAAGTCTACTGGTATTGGATGGTGCGCGGGAATAGGCCGCACGGGAGCAATCCTTGCCCCGATATTAGTGGGTTATCTTGTCGCCACAAACTTTGATATATATGCATTATTTTCAATTTTTGCAGTGCCAATCATTCTCGCTGCTACTCTAGTTATTACGGTAAAAGTTTAATTTTTATGACACGCATACCAACCCAGTTTATAAGTTTATTTATAGCCAATTTCTTCCTTTTATCGACTATATATTTGCCTTATAAAACTATATATCCTCCAGAGTAACATTACCATCAGCGGCATCGCCAACTTTATAGCGGAGAGACTTTTTCTTAGTCAATTCAAAATTCTTACTTTCAACGTCAGATACCACATACCAGTCTGCTATTGTTTCCTCAGCTGATATTGTAAGGGTCATGTATCCGCGACCAATTATACTTGCATAGGCCATGTGGTCTAAATGATCATAATAAGCTTGTTCAACTTGCTCAACCTTACCAATTCTATCACCTCGCCCAGGTGATGTAATACCTTGAACTGCGAATTCGGCTCCATAATGTTTACCTCCCATTTTATCACAAAGTGACATGGCCCACCCACAATGTGTGTCACCAGTAAGAACAATAGGATTGCCCGCGTGCTTTTCAAACATTTTAAATACTCTACGCCTTGCTGGCTGATAACCATCCCAGGCATCAGGATTATAGAAACCTCCAAAGTTTTCAGCAACAGCCATACTAAGTTGCTCTCCCTCTGAAAATTTAGTTCGTTCATCTAAGGAAAAGACAGATGAAAGTGGTGGTTCGGGCCGATAACTCATAATAATTTGTTGTCCAAGAATTTGCCATGGAATACCCGCAGCAGCCGATTTTTCGAGTGTCTTTTCAAGCCATGCTTCTTGATCACTTCCAAGAAGTGATCTCTCTTCGTTTTCAAGACGCTTGTGAAAGGCTGCATAATCGGGCTTCTTTAATCCATCCACTTCAATTATTTCAACATCACGTTCGTATTCAAGCGGCCGCTCCCGACCAACTATTCTGGTATCAAGCATTGCTAAAGTTGCAAGTTTTCCAAATTCAAATGAACGAACGGTAGGAAGACCTGATGCTGATACGCGCACGGGCAACCATTCCATATATGCTTTCGTCGCGGCGCGGCGGCGCGGTGTCCAGTTACCTTCACCTTCGTTATGATTTTGAGCACCTGTTGCATAGGAGTTATTTGCAAATTCGTGATCATCCCAAGCACATATGAATGGATATTTTCGATGAAGTTCTTGAAGGTCTTCGTCCGATCTATATTGTGCGTAACGAAGCCTGTAGTCTGAGAGAGTTTTAATTTCATGGGGAGGGTCAACGAGGCGACCCATTTTTTCTGCATTAGGTGACTGATATCTTCCAACTTCATATTCATATATATAATCACCAAGGTGTATCACCGCATCAAACGGCCCACTTTCAGCAATAGCTCTATAACCATTAAAAAATCCCCACGGATAGTTAGAGCAGGAGACAATAGCTAAATTTATGGGTTCTATGCCACTGTCCTGGAGTGTTTTGGCTTCACCAACGGCTGAAATTTTATTCCCTACAATAAACCTATAATAATATTTTTCACCTTTTAAAAGACCTTTAGCATCAACCTTTACAGTAAAATCTCGATCTGCATCAGTTACAAAGCTGCCTGAATTAAAGATTACATTAAAGTCACCTTCTTTTGAAATTTCCCATTCTACTTCCACCGTGCCAGTGTATGACCGTTCAACTGGTGAAACTCGGGTCCATATGATAAGTTGATCAGAAAGGGGGTCTCCACTGGCAACACCGTGCTTAAAATCAATATCAATAATTTTCCTTTCTTCGTTCACCGCCCCACAACCACCAGCCGCAAATGCGGCCCCAGCAGGAAAACTTTTCAACATAGTCCTGCGATTTATAGAATGAAATTGTTTTTTCACTTTAATAACTCCAATTGGTGGGTTTAAATATGATGCCTTAGCCCAAAATATTAAACTTTAAGAACTAGCAGAATAATAAAATTATTTTATAGATACTATCTATAAAATATTAAACTACTTGTTTTTTATAAGACCATATAAATTCATTACCTGGTCCTGGTGCCGCTGGGATCATGTTTGATGCAATTAATGATAAAGCAGCAAACCCCGCTCCTGCATAAAAAACAATGGCTGGGTTATACATCCAGATAATTCCAAATGCTACAGGAATGATTACAGAGGCAATATGATCAATAGTGAAGCCAACGCTGGCAGTCCCCGCCATATCTTCTGTATCAGCAATCTTTTGAAAGTACGTTTTAATAGCAATCGCCATAGCAAAAAACAGATGATCAAGAATATATAAGCCAGCCGCGATCATTGCATCGTCGACCAAGGCATAACCAATAAATACACCGATGAGGCCTATATACTCGATTGTGAGAGCCCGCCGTTCACCAATTTTTTCTATAATTTTTCCGATCAAAGGTGCGATCAAAATATTAGCCCCCTTGTTAATAAGGTAAAGGGTGGTTACTTCCGCCAATGTATAATCAAATTTTTCTACAAGTAAAAAAGCAGCAAAAACCATGAATATTTGACGCCTTGCACCCTTCAAAAATGTTAACACATAATAAATAGAATATTTTTTCTTCAGGAATAAGTTTTTTCTTTGGGGGATAAGTGATTCAAAATTTGGGAAAATTTTCCATAGATGTATCACCATAGCAATTCCCATAACACCGGCAGTCGAATAGATAACTACGTAATCAAGTTTAAGAACGGTAGTCGCTATCCATACCGCACCATAAACAAGTAATCCAGCCAATGAACTATAACCAATTACTTTACCCAAAAATGAAGGAGCTTCTTCTTTTGATAACCACTGAAGGGTCAGACTAGTATTTATAGTTTCAAAGTAATGAAATCCAATTGACATCACCAGAGTTGTCGCTATTAAACCCACTTTAGAAGGAAAGTAACCAGTAACTAGAACGCCCAAAGAAAGAAGAAAGAGTGAAAAAATAGCTAAAGTCTGTTCCCGCATAAAAAGAAGCACAAAGACAGCTGTAAATGCCAGAAAACCAGGAAGTTCTCTAAATGACTGAAGGTCACCCATATCTGAACCATTAAAGCCAATCTTCTCTATCGCAAAATTATTCAAGAGTACATGCCAGATGGAAAAAACTGATGACATAATTACAGCCATATAAATTAGAGCCAATTTAGCTTTTTTTGCGTTTAGTTCATCCATTTAAAATACTCTAAAATTATTTGAAGAATATTATCAGCAAATTTAGCAAATAGCTTCCATAAAATTAACCAATTAATCCAGCTTGGTAAAACGTTTTAATGAATTTTTATTTTATCGGTAGATAAATAATAAAAACACTTCAAACTCTTCTGATAAAATTATTCTAATGTAGTTTCACTGGCGCTGGGCGCTTTAAAAATTCCAAGAATATTTTTTCTAAAATCGTTAACGTAAAGATAGACAATTGGGACCAAAAATAAAGTCGCAATGGTCGAAAATAGAACTCCAAATGCTAATGATACAACAGTTGGGATAATGAATTGTGCCTGAAGACTAGTTTCAGCCATCATTGGCGTTAGGCCAATAAAGGTGGTAAAAGAAGTTAGGAAGATGGGTCGAAACCTGTTCTCTGCTGCTATTTCGACAGCCCTCAAGGCTCTTTCCCCCCTTCCGCGAAGTCGATTTATATAATCCATCAACACCAGATTATCATTAACCACCACTCCAGCTGCGGCCACAATACCCATTATGGAATAAAGACTGAAATCCATGCCAAGTAAAAAATGACCGAGAAGGGCTCCCATATAAGAGAATGGTAATGCCGTAAGAATAATAAAAGGCTGACTGTATGAATTAAAAGCAACTGCAAGAAGAATATAAATTGCAATTAACGCAAACCCAAAACCACTAGCAAGGGAACCAACAAATTCATTTTGGCGCAATTGTTGCCCCTCAAAGCTTATTTCAACTTCGGGATATTTTTCTTTCCATTGTCCTACAAATTTTTCTTGTATATCTGCGACGACCTCAGATGTATTGGCAATATCTTTGTTAACATTAGCCTTAATCGTCACAGTACGTTGACGGTCGGTACGTTGAATGGATGTATAGGCACGCTGATAATTAACATCGGCAACTGCTTCGAACGGAACTTCGCCACCAGTCCCGGTGCGGATACGCATTTTGTCCAGCGTATCGAATGACCTACGGTCTTCTTGTGGTAGGCGCACCATGACTTTAACTGTATCTTTTCCCCGAGCGATCCGTTGCACTTCTTGGCCGTAAAAAGCCTGGCGCACTTGTCTGGCAAGGTCGGTCAGAGATAGACCCATATTCTCTGCACTTGGCATAATAGATAGAACGGCTTCGGTGCGAGCCGTATCTGCTGAATCAGTTATACTATAAAGACCCCTATATTCGGAGTAGGCCTGTTTAACGTCAGAAGTCATCTGATCAAGAGCGTTACTATTCTGAGATTTAAGCATAATATTAATGCTTTCGCCAGACCCGCCAGCAGTAGAAAAATCGAAGGAAGTTTCACGAGCATCAGGGATAAGCGGCATTATATCACGCCAGCGCGCAGCATATTTTGCCACGTCGAAGTTAACTTCTTCTATATTTTGAAATACAAGAAATGCAGAAGCTGATGATCCTGGCCCGTTGGACATAACCAACAAATCTTTAAAGAGTTCAGTATCTGGATATTCTTGTTTTAATTCTACCTCTAGTTGACGCGCTTTATTTTCTAATACATATGATGCCTCATCAACAATATCGTAAGGGGCACCTGCAGGGAATTGTACCCGTGCTTGAATAAAGTTCATAGAAACTTCTGGATTAAAAACTATTTTAATCCACCCCCCTGCGTGAATAGATGTCACAACCATACTCATGGACAAAATAATGAGCAGGGAAAGTCCTTTATGATGCAATACTTTATCAAGAAATGGGCGGTAGTGTTTATAAATGAGATGACTCAAAAATAATTTTGCTTTTTTCTGTGCAACTTGAGTGAGGTTTCTACATCCATTAATTATAAAATCTGGGACAAAAATACAAAAAATTCGTGCAAAATCATTAGGTTTTTTATCACTTAGATGCCGCAGATGAGCCGGTAGTATAAAAAGGGATTCTAGGATAGAGAAGGTAAGACACAAAATTACTACCACAGGAATTCCAAGAACAAACTGGCCAATAACTCCCTCGATAAATAACATAGGAGAAAAGAATATCATCGTCGTAATTGCTGAAAAAATAACAGGACGCGCTACCTTCGAAGCACCATCAATTACACCTTGGTCACCCAGGTTACCTTTTTGATTTTCTAGATGAATACTTTCACCAATAATAATCGCATCGTCGACAACAATTCCCAGTATAAGCAAAAATGCAAACAGGCTGATCATACTGAGAGATACACCTGTGTAGGGAAGGATAGCAAAACAACCAAGAAACGATATAGCAATTCCTACGGTTACCCATCCAGCGAGTGCTGGAGAAAGAAAAATTAGTAATCCAAAAAAAACTAAAACCAGCCCAGTAATTGCATTCCACATCAGCATATCAAGGCGGCTTTTAAAAATTTCTGAGGTATCAAACCAATTTGTAATTTCAATACCATCCGGTAAAGATGGTCGGATCTCATCGTTAAGAACCCTATTAATTTCCGCACTAAGCTTAACCACATCAGGTTTTGATTCTGAACGAATAAAGATAAACAGGCCTGGTCTACCATTCATGCGAAGAAGAAAATGATCATCAGTAAATCCGTCAATAACAGTTGCCACATCCTTGAGAAGTAAGCGAGTACCATCAGAATTTTGAAGGACAACTATATCTTCGAAGTCCTGCTTTACGTATGCTTGTCCACGTGTCACTATCTGAATTTGACCTGAAAGACTATCCACCTTGCCTGCTGGTAGATTAGTAGATGACTTTGAAATAGCGTTAGAAACTTGATCAAAAGTCAAATTAAATTTTTGTAGTTGAAGTTCAGAAACCTCAATAGAAATTTCGTATTCTCTTTGTCCGTTGAGTACTGTTTTAGCGGCACCTGGGATAGAAGCTAACCGGTCACGAACCGATCTACCAAGTTCTTTTAGTTCATATTCCGTCGCATCACCGTAGATGGCTAAGTTCATAACTTCCATCTGAACAAAAGACCGAGAAACAATTGGCCTCTCGGAAAGGCTGGGAAAGGTATTAATAGCATCAACCCGAGCCTTAACCTGATTGAGAAGACTTTCTACATCCTCACCCTCTTCGATTTCAATACTCACAGAACCCACGCCCTCACGAGCACGCCCTGTCAAACGCTTAATGCCACGAATATCGAATACAGCTTCTTCAAGTCGAATAACAATCCGATCTTCAACTTCTTTTGGTCCTGCGCCAAGATAAGGAACGCTGACATTAATGATGTCCATAGCCGCTGAGGGAAAAGCGGTCTTACCTACATTAATATAACCTGTAATACCCAATCCAAGTATTACCAACATGATCAGGTTCGGTGCAACTGGATTTTTAACAAACCATTTCACAAAATCAGTCATTCCCAATCTCCTGCGGCGAAGAGACTGGCATCAGGGTCACTGCTATATCAGCGAGCGGCGCTTGTGTCTTTGTTTCAACTAATAAACCGTCAACGCTCATACCTAATTGAGAAAGGTTAACAATATCTCCATCTTCAACACCTGATGCGATAACAATATATTCACTGTTGGTTTCTATAACATCAACCATGCGTGTGCGAAGTTTATTATCCTGATCAACAATTAATACTTGGTTTCCCTGACGAAGGCTCTCACGGGGAAGCCGGATGATATTCTCAAAAGAACGCCCTTCAATTTCAGCCGTTACAAATTGACCAATAGTTATTGGTCTTTCATCAATTAGTGAAAATAATTCATCATCACTGAGCTCCGCGACAGAATATAGAATACGACTATTAACATCAATAATACCTTCAGTTCTGATAAGCCGTGCATTCCAAGTATTTTCTCTGTTTGCAAACTCACCAGTTAAACGAACATGATACTCTCGCTCTCCAGACTGAAGTCCTACAAGATCAAACTGGGCAATATCACGGTTAGTGAGAGGTAATCTTACTTCAAGTTTTTCTGTCGAATGATATTTACCAATTTTATTTCCGCGATTAAGAAACTGGCCTAAGTCAACAATTTTGTTTGTCAAAATTCCATCGAAAGGCGCTCGTAATTCAGTTCGCTCAAGGTCAAGCTGTGCTCGTTTTAAACTAGCTTCTGCTGATTTCAAGGCCGCAAGAGCGCCCTCACGTTGGGGTTTTCGAAGTGTTAAGTCGCTCGCTATCTTGCCTTGTCCAAGCTCTTCCCATTCCGCGGCAGCAAGAGCTGCTTCCGCCTCCTCTTGTAGAACTCTTTGATTGCGTTCTGCAATGCTGGCTTCTGCTGAGATGACAGAGAGCTCATAATCCCGTGGATCAATTTTAACTATTACTTCACCTTTCTTGAAGCGGCCACCCGCAACAAAATTAGGTGATACAAATATAATTTCTCCTGCTACTTGTGATACCACATCAATCACTTGTTTAGCCGCAACAGTACCCTGACTTTCAACAAACAGTTGGATATTTGACGATTTTGCTTCTATAGAGCGGATTGTACGCGCCAGTACTTCAGATTTCTGACTTTCAGGTTCTGGGCCAAAAAAGATGATAACACTGGCTATACTAAAGCCAATACCAAGTACAATAATTCCGGGTAAAAACCTTCTTAAAATTTTCATAATGCACTTTCCTGATTAGCAGAAGATATATTCTCATTCATCTTAAATTTTTTCGTGATCAAGTTTATATTTTCTTGAATATCTAATGTATTACCTAAAATAAAATCACCTCCAAGTGATAAATAAAGCGAAATACGATTATTAATGCGTTGCTTCTTAATACTTAGAAGTTGACTTTGTTGGGTCAGGCTAGAACGCTGTGACTGAAGTAAGGTCGAAATTCGAATAAGTCCCTGTGAATATTGCTCTAGGGCTACAGCTTCAGCTGCAACTGCATTCTGTGCAGCAAGTTCAGTGTGTTCGACACGTGCGGCAAGCGAACGGTCCTGATCGAGGGCATCTTCTACTTCTTTAAAAGCACGGAGCAAAGTCTGGACATAGTTTTGTTTTTGCGCTTCAAAATTCATTTGCTCGGCCTTAGCCCCGTATCTAAGCTGGCCTCCCTGAAAAATTGGTTGGGTAATACCACCAATTAAGTTCCAAAAAATATGATCGAATTTTAACAAATCACTAAACTCTTTGGTTGTATTTCCACCGCGTGCCGTAATTGAAATGCTAGGTAGCATTGCTTTCTCAGCAGCCTTTGCCCTGTATCCTGCTGCCCTCAAACGCGCCTTAGCAGATTGGAGATCTGGGCGGCGCTCAAGGAGATCAAGCGGCACGCCTACAGGTATTTCTCCCAATTCATTTGGCATTTTACCAGCTACCTTTATGGTGGCCAATGGGTAACGCCCTGCGAACAACTCAAGCTTTCTTAGTGTCTGATTATATAAGGATTGGCGCTGTTTTTCGGTTGCCTTCGCCGCTTCAAGGCTAGTAGTAGAAAGCCTTAGGTCAAGGCCGCTCGAAAGCCCTCGACCAAAGCGATTCCTAATAATTTTGGTTGCTCTTTCATAATTTAACACGGTTCTTGAGGATAACTCATATTGCTGTTTTGCTTCAATTACATCAAACCAACTTTGTGCCACCTGCGCAGCTAACGAAAGACGCGCGCCATAAAAATCATACTGTGCTACTTCAAAGGTTGACCTTGCCGCAGCGGCACTAGCAGAAAGGCGACCCCAAACATCAACTTCCCAACTTGCATCCAAACCCAGGGAAAAGCTATTTGAAGTATTATTTTGTGTTGAGGTTGAGGCCCTATTTCGGCTTGTTGTTCCTGATGTACCTAACCGAGGTAAAAGACTGCCCGCTACAGCATTAGCATTATAGCCGGCAGCCTGCATCCGCAGAGCCACTTCATTAAAGTTAGGGTTGTGCTTCATTACTTCTGCAACAAAATCACTTAGTCCATTCATTGCAAGGTCATCAAGCCAACCATTTTTTAGTGGTGCTGTATTTGATTCCAAAGCCTGCCATGCAGAATTTATATCTATAGGAGTAGACATTTCTATATCTTCTGTGGGCAGAAAGGAACATGATGAAATTGTCAGCGCAAGAACGGCCATAGAAAAGAATTTATGCACACTCATTTCAGACACTCATTTATAGTTTAATTATATACTTATACGCAAGCTAGCCTAAAACCCGCCAGAAATATGATATTTATTAAATTTCTACTTTATAAATATTTATTATTATATTTATCTTTGATTAATTGGCTATAAATACATTACCTACTGATAATTTCGTCGTGTTTGATACCGTCAGGGGTAAAGCATACAGCATAAAGCTTTCCATTACGACCGCAACCACCATCAATGGTTGCTATATGATCTCTATCTAAAACAATACCAGCATTTGAATGATCATAACCTCTGATGACTTTTGAGAAATCTGAAAATTTATTTTTAATTTCATTAAAATTTCCATTATCCCACCAGAATTGATCTTTTTGCATGGTTAACGGGCGCGTAGTATCAACACTTGCGTGAACAAACAAAAGAGCCCCATCCTCCGTAACACATGCCCGCTTCAAACTATTTGTTAAATCAATGTGACCAGGACAATTTTGTATCTGACGTCTAATGCCGGTAGTCCATTTAGTAAGGGCTACAGTTCCATGCCTTACAATCGTGCGAGCAGCACTCTCCGTTTCACCATAAGCCGCGAGAGAACTGCCCATCCCATGATCCAAAAGCCACTCCATAACCGATGCTGGATTAGGTGCAAAATGAATCTGTAATAGTTTAAAAAACATTTCTTCTCTTGCGCCACGCAGGTAAACAAAGTCTTCCGGCATAAATACTTCGGGTAAAGACATAATCTTACGCCTGACTGTAAGTAGCTCATTTAATGTTTCTTTATTATTCTTGCTATCACCAAAATAATTACCAAGATAGACCAGTTTGTCACCTCGGCGAAATTTGGAAACTAATTTTTTATGGACAATACTCAGGTCCTCCAACTCACCATGGATTGAGCCGATCGCCCAGATCCTCTTAGCATTTTTTAAAATTCCATATCTACTTTCGTCTAGGCCGGAGAAATTATTCATATCCATAAACGTTATTTTCCAAATATATTTATACCTTAATAAATCTTAGCAAGATTAAGTCTGTTATGAAACAAAAAAAGCCTGCACTAGGCAGGCTTTTTAAAAATTCTATAACCTTAGTTTTACACTTCTATTTCCGGAGAAACTTCTGGTTCAAGTTTTTCAGGAGTAAGTATTATTTCAAGTTTTGAAAGAGCTTCCTTTTCACAAGTTCCTTCAACAGCAGCAACTTCTCGAGCCAATCGACTGATCGCAGATTCAAAAATTTGTCGTTCACTATAAGATTGCTCAGACTGATCACCACTCCGGTGTAAATCACGCACAACCTCAGCAAGCAAAGTTATGCTGCCGGAATTAATTTTTGTTTCGTACTCCTGCGCGCGCCTACTCCACATTGTACGCTTAACTTTTGCTTTCCCTTTTAGGGTTTTAAATGCTTTTTTCATCGTTTCCTCATCAGAAATACACCGCATTCCAACGCCAACAGCCTTGTCAGTCGGCACCCTTAACGTCATTCTTTCTTTTTCAAAGCGAACTACGTAGAGTTCAAGGGTCATACCAGAAATTTCTTGCACCTGAATACCAGTAATAGTACCTACGCCATGTTTTGGATAAACGATATCTTGATCGATGGAAAATTCCAATTTACCAGATTTAGTCATTAACAAACTCTCCATTTATGCTCAAGGAAATTTTAGATAGGATTATAGCGCTCCCATGAGCCATCATAATTTATACTAACAAATATTATTCGATTTTAACGGAAAAACATAACGGCTAAATTGATATTATTGTAAAATAAAAAATTCACAAAAACTTTACCAAAGCTAAATTATTACTTCAGTTAATCAATTACTACTTCTAAATGTTAATCCAACATCAGTTGGCTATGCCTATTCCCACAAATCAATCACATTCTAATACGATATATTGTAACATATTTTTAACAATAAAACACCCTTTTATCTCATAAGTATAGTCGTACATTATTTGTGCAATAAAAGGTAATCTTATTATAGTCTTTAATTCAAGAACCTGCGCCGGGTTTTTCAATAAAATACTTGTTAAATTTATCATCTTCGGAAATCACATCATCGGCTCCAGGGAGTGGGGGCTTTTGTTCGGTGATATTTGGCCAATCATCAGAATATTTTTCAGCAAGCTCAACCCACCTCTCCATACCATCATCTGTATCCGGTAGAATTGCCTCCGCTGGACATTCAGGTTCGCACACGCCGCAATCAATACACTCATCTGGGTTAATAATGAGCATGTTTTCACCTTCGTAAAAACAATCAACTGGACAGACCTCTACACAGTCCGTAAATTTACATTTAATGCATGCCTCTGTGACCACGTATGTCATGGACTTCTCCTAAATTACATAATTACGAAAACAAATTTTTCTTACATATCAGTTGCATATATCACTTTTCTTTGAGACGTCAAATTAATATTCAAAATAGTCTAACAGTAAATTATAATAATTAATCCTAAATTTTATTGAAAATTTTATAATAAATTTAAATCACGCATTACTTTTTTGCGGATATCACCACTTTCTTTATCTGATATATAAAGCAGGCCAGCAATACGTCGCATTAGATTACTTTCATAATTATCCTCTTCGCCATCAGAAAATACGACTTCCCAGAGCATCTCCATGATATGAGCTCTGCCCTGATCATCAAAATGGTTCTTTATCTCTTTAGTAAAAGATAAAATTTGAACCGACTGATTTTGCTTATCTTCTGCTAATTCAAGAAGTTCTTTAGCATCATCAATCGACAAGTTAAGCTTCTGAGTAAGAGACTTTTCGATGGCAGACCTCTCGGAAGCATCAAACTGTCCATCTTGTAAAGCCACCTCAACCATCAGAGCTGCTGCAGCGAGTTTTTCTGCACTAATATTATTTATTTTAATGTTAGAAAGAGATCCCTCTTTTTCAACGAAAACACTGCTAATTTTAGCAAAAATTGACACTTTATTTTACCTTTTTTTATTTTTTGAATAATGATGTTAAATACAAGGAAATAGTTTCTTTAGCCACAACTCTTTTATTATCCCGCCCAATAATAGTGCTATCCACGTCGTTTAAAAGAAGGTGTGACAATCCATGAACCAGCGACCAACAACCAATTTGAATAAGTTCTTCTGGTTTATCTGGAGCGGTTTTAAATTTCATACATTCATGGAAAAGTGGTTCAACAATCTTACGGGATTTTTCGTCGGCCTCCTGTAGTTCTGGATATTTTTTTCTTAATTCATTTATATTACCGCCAAACATAAGTCTAAAATGGGCAGGATGCGCTGCAGCAAAATCATAATAATTTAAACCACAGTTAATTATACTTTCAACAGGATCACTTGATTTGTCACGTGTAGTCCGCATTCCATTCCGTAATATTTGTGAGCCCTCAAGAATAAGCACAACAATAAGAGCTTCTTTGTCTTCAAAGTGACGATATGGAGCTGTTTGTGATACACCAGCTTTTCTAGCAAGGGCTCGCAGACTTAGGTCCTCTAACGTGCCTTCTTTCAGAATTTCGAGGGCGGAAGAAATAAGAACTTCACGTAAATTTCCATGGTGATATGTGGTTTTTTTTATATTCATAGTAACCTATTTCCTTAAAACCATCTTAGGAGCGGCGTTTACTGTGTCAATATAAATATCTTTATATACCTTATTACTTTCTATTCATAAGCCGATCTATGGCCCGCCGTTCATTTTTTGTTGGACGTCCTGCACCCCTTTCGCGATTTGATGTAAAGGTTACTTTCTTAATTTCCCGTTTTTGTTCCTCTGGAGTAAGATCTTCATACAAATTTTGTGCATCAGATGCTGGGCCGCGCCTAAGAGCAAACGACTTTATTTTCACAATTAATAAGTTATCCGCTCTATTAAATATTAATACGTCTTCTGCTGTAACAGGAGTGCTTGATTTTTTACAAACTTTACCGTTCAAGCGCACCTTCCCCCCCCGAACCATTTTAGTAGCAAGTGACCTGGTTTTATAAAATCGTCCATACCAAAGCCACACATCAATTCTCTGTGCACTTGGTATATCAGACATTTTATTTTTTACCCTTCAATTGCTCTTTAAGACCAGCAAGTAGGGCAAAAGGAGAATCCGGATCAAGCTGGATAGGCTTAGATACTGATTTTATACTCTCTCTTTTAAATATTTTTTTCTGTGGAGTATTACCTTTAGATTTAGGCTTACTTCCATTCTTGATCCCCATAGGGTTTTTACTACGGTTAGGGCGTCTTATTTTTTGGGGCTTATGGATAAATAATATTACCTTATCCAACAAATCAATAGTTTCCTTTTTTATTTTCACAACTATTTTCACTGCGGGTACTTCTTCTGTTAACTTTTGTACCTTAACAACCTCATCCGCTACTTTTAAATCTTTGCGCTTAGCTAAAATTTCTTCAGCTTCCTCTCTAGAATATTTTTTTGTAATATATCCAAGATAACTCATTATTTCGATAAAATCGTCGCCGCTGGTCCCTACTAAACTCATCAAATCAGGGTCCATGGGGAACGGACCTTTCATAGAAACTTCTCGAGCCGCGTTAGCAAGCCGCTCAAGCATATCAAGACGAACAGCGACGTTGCCCACAACCCTGTAACCAGATACCTCATAGAATATATGCGAAGCGTCCTTATCAACTTTAATAGTACATAAACCAGCAGGTGGAATATCTGGCAAATTGTCTTGACCATTAAAAAGTGCCCATAGAAGAAGCCTAAGTTGTGCCGGTGAGGGTTTTAAAAGAGCAGGAATATAGAGACTTGCTGCACCGAGCCATACACCAAGTTTCTTAATTTGAAAACGCCCATTACTATCAACCTCTTTAAAATCTTTAGCAATTAATTGTCTTGGAATTGTTCCAAGTTTTTCTAGCATTTGAAATGCTATACCTCTTGCCATACCGCCGAGGCATTCATTACCTTCATCATCCTTGGCCCCATTCACTGCCTCCTGAAGAGCAAAAAGTGGAGCAAGAGTTTCTCCAATCTGAGCATCCAGCCAACGATCAAGTTTAGCCTGAACCATTGTATGAGCATCGCCTTGTAATACCGGGGTTGGCTGGACTAAGGTTTTTGGAGTTAAAATAGACGAACCTTTAACAATACGGCCGACGATAACGCCACGCCAATTAATAGTACTACGAATAAGTGGGTCGCCGTAAATAACACTAATTTCGCCATCTTCAGCCTGATTAAACTCTTCTGCACGCCTTTTTATTTCATCTGCAAGAACTTTTGTTGCAGCATTACGCAAAGTTTTACTGTCCTCGCCAAATGCACCTTCATCCTCTTTAAAATGGAAACCTTCTATAGTCCCAATAAAATGGTCCTCTACATAAACACTTCCATCCGTTTCAATATTTGCCATTAACTTTCCTTTTTGGCGAAGTTCCCTCATTAAAACAGACGTACGTCTGCTTACAAATCGTTTTGTTAACCCTTCATGTAGCGCATCTGATAGCTTGTCTTCAATATTTCTTGTGGTTAATTGCCAATATTTTTGGTTTTCGCACCAACCTGGACGGTTGGAAATATAGGTCAACGTTCTAATATGTGCAATACGTGTCGATAAAGTATCTATATTGCCAGAGACATTATTTAAAGGTTTTATCATATCAGCGATCCAATCTTCGCTTATCATATTATGATCCGTAGTAATTTGATGATAAATACTGCTACAGAGCTGAATATGCTCGTCGTCAGAAATTTGTCTAAAGTCTGGTAATTGACAAACTTCCCAAAGTGCTTTTACCGCCGCGGGGCCGCCAAGTGTAGATTTAATGACTGGATTGTCACTTAGGAGCCGGAATGTTTCCATATCAAGTTTTTCCGTAGTCCGCGTCAACCCCATTCTCTCTGGGACCTGATTCAATGAACGCATCACCGTGTCGGCTCGTGAAAAATCAATAAAAGCATTTCGCCACTGGATTACGGTTAGTGGTGAAAACTGGTGGTTTTCAACCGCGAATACCATTTCAGGAACGAGACCTGTTTGATAATCAGCACCTTCAGTAAGGCATCCAAAAGTACCGTTATTTAAATAGCGTCCTGCCCGCCCTGCAATTTGTGAAAGTTCAGATGGATTAAGCTCCCGCATTTGCCGGCCATCAAATTTAGCCGTTGCTGCAAAAGATACATGATCAATATCCATATTAAGTCCCATACCAATAGCATCAGTAGCCACCACAAAATCTACATCACCATTTTGATATAACTCAACTTGGGCATTTCTGGTTCTAGGACTTAGTGAACCCATCACAACCGCAACCCCGCCTTTGGCACGCCGCAGCATTTCAGCATAACCATAAACATTATTAGCACTAAATGTGATGAGCGCACTGCGGCGCGGAAGGCGACTAATTTTTTTTGGTTCAACATAAATAAGCTCTGAGAAACGAGGCCGAGTGATGAACTCTACATTTGGTATAAGACGTTGAATAAGTGGGCGAATAGTTTCTGAGCCCAGAAACATTGTTTCCTGACGCCCCCGAGCCCTTAGAAGACGATCTGTAAAAACATGCCCTCTATCAAAATCAGAAGCCAGCTGAACTTCATCAATTGCTAAAAATTCCACAGGCTTTTCAATCGGCATACTTTCAACTGTACAGACATAAAAACGAGCATTTTTTGGTACTATTTTCTCTTCACCCGTGATAAGCGCGACATTAGATACACCCTTAGTTTTTACGACCCGATCATATATTTCACGAGCAAGTAACCTCAACGGCAATCCAATCATACCTGAAGCGTGACCAAGCATCCTCTCTACCGCTAAGTGAGTTTTTCCAGTGTTAGTTGGTCCCAGTACAGCCTTTATTTGACTATTACTCTCTACCGGTTTGTTAGATAAATCTTTCATGAGCGCGAATTAACACATTCACCAACTATTACCTACCGTATTTTTTAAGAATTTCTCTTACTTTGGCTACCGGGAGTTCATAAATAGTTTTTTTCTCACCCGTTAGAACGTTTTTTGATGTAACGCTTCTTGCCATCAATAAAGAATTATAAACTGCCTCCTCGGTCGCCTCAGCCACAGCTTGAAAAAGTGGAGAGACGCGGTTATTCGGTATCTCTTCTATCGCACTCTTATTGTTTCGCCGCTCTTTAGTTCGCCTTACACTCTCAGCCGTCGAAAAACTTATCACATAGTCTCCACTACCGTTTGTCATGGCCGACCCCGTTCTGGCTAAACCAATGAGAGCGCGACTACCTAATCTTTTCAGGTTTCGGTCGCTAAGGGGCGCATCGGTGGCAACTACTATCATGATCGAGCCATTAGCAATATCACTATCAATGTAGTCTTTAAGGTAATACTGATTAAGTTCTTCGCCAATAGGGACGCCGTCCATCATAAGTGTGCCGCCGTAATTGGTCTGAACAAGCACACCCACAGTATAACCCCCGAGTGTGTCAGGAAGCACCCGCGATGACGTACCAATACCACCCTTCCAACCAAAGGCACTAGTTCCCTTGCCCGCGCCAACATCCCCTTCAGAGACCGGTCCACTTTTTGCGCCCTTAATAGCTTTAATAATAATTTCTGAAGTAAGATGCCTGCCCCGAATATCATTAAGGCCGGCATCGTTGGTTTCGCCTACAATAGCATTTACCGAACGAACTTCTTCATTACCAGACTGCGGTAATATCCAGTCGAGAATAGCATCTGCAGCCCGGGCGACACTTAGGGTATTTGTAAGTACAATCGGGGTTTCAATTTCACCAAGTTCTTGCACTTGTGAATAGCCCATCATTTTACCAAAACCATTACCAATGACTACCGCCGCCGGAACTTTATTCTGATATATATTTTCACCGTGCGGGAGAATTGCAGTGGCTCCAGTGCGGACGCTTTTGCCTTCATCCAGGGTCACATGCCCTACAAGAACACCCTCAACATCGGTAATCGAATTATGTACCCCTGTTTTTAATATCCCTGGTTTTATGCCGAGGTCGCGGGCGCGAACCTGTTCAGCCATTGCTTCAGAAATAAATATACCGCACAAAATTAGGACTAGTGTTACTTTTTTGAACATTACTCGTAAACTCCTTATCTTAATTTAAGGCTAAAGTTGAATATTACAATAAAACTAAAGCCAAATATTCTAAATAGAAAAATTATTATAATATCTTTCATATTTAAATACTATAGTACAAAATAACTAGCTTTTGTTTATTTAGGATTATATATTCGTCATATTTATATATAAATAAACAAATTTTCGTACAAAGGTTAAAATTTTGGAATTACAACAAAGTGAAAAAAAACTCTTAGATTTACTTAAAATCAATAGTAGAATGAGCGCAGCAGAGCTCGGCCGCAAACTCGACCTTGCACGATCAACTATACATACGATGCTTGTCCGCCTTGAGGAAAAAGTTATTAGTTGTTATACGATCAAAATTAAGGATGCATCGATTGATAGTGATTCTCGTTGCTATGTGACAATCACCAGGGACCCTAAGAAATCTGTACAAATTGAAGACGCTCTCTACAACATGGCAGAGGTTGACTGCTTAGCCACCGTTGCGGGACCTATTGATTTCATGGTTCTAGTCCGCACGGACAATAATCAACAAATGGATACGGTACTTACTAATATTGAAATGATTGATGGTGTAATGAAAACAGAAAGTCACATTATATTGGTGTCAAAATTCAATCGAATGCCATAAATTTTAGTAAAATAGTTTTTTTAATATATTGAATGTTCAATTAATATTGACTTTTGTTCATAAATACGAAATATCGTTCATATTGATTAATGTGAAGGATTTAAAATATGATGAATAAAAAAGAAATATATAAGGCCCTCGGCCTTACTGCAAAGGATATAGAAGGCGGTAATCTTATAGTTCATACACCAATTGATGGAACTGTAATGGCTAATGTTACCATGGATACAGTTGCACAAACAGAAGAAAAAATTGCCAAATCCGTTGATGCTTTCCAAATATGGCGTAATGTTCCAGCTCCACGCCGAGGTGAGCTTGTTCGTATTCTCGGTAACATCCTTCGGGACAAAAAAGAAGCTCTTGGTGCACTCGTAACACTTGAGTGCGGTAAAATTTATCAGGAGGGTCTCGGTGAAGTTCAAGAAATGATTGATATTTGTGATTTTGCAGTTGGCCAAAGCCGTATGCTACACGGCTTAACAATTGTTTCAGAGCGCCCATTACATAAGATGCGCGAAATTTGGCAACCGCTAGGGCCAGTTGGCATCATCAGTGCTTTTAACTTCCCGGTTGCCGTTTGGTCATGGAATACTGCACTTGCTCTTGTTTGTGGTAACTCAGTTATTTGGAAGCCTTCAGAAAAATCACCCGTAACTGCACTGGCTTGCCAAAAACTATTTGAGATGGCCTGTGCTGAATTTGGTGATGATGCTCCCGTGAACCTGTCACAAGTTCTTACAGGTGAGCGTGATATTGGTGAGGTACTTGTTGCAGACGAACGTGTTCCTCTTATTTCTGCCACAGGTAGTAGCGCAATGGGTAAAGTTGTTGGGGCTAAGGTTGCAGGCCGTTTTGGAAAATCAATTCTTGAACTTGGTGGAAATAATGCCATCATAGTTTCAAAACATGCTGATCTTGATCTTGCGTACCAAGGTATTGTATTTGGATCAGTTGGAACGTGTGGGCAACGCTGTACAACAACTCGTCGTCTTTTTATCCACGAAGACGTATATGATGAAATAATTCCACGCATCAAAAAAGCATTCTCCGGCGTGACCATAGGCAATCCACTAGATGAAGGAACACTTATGGGTCCGCTTGTTGATGAAGACAGTTTCAACAATATGGAAAATGCTTTAAGTATCGCTAAAAAGAATGGTGCTTCCATCACTGGGGGTGGCCGCGCCCTAGCTGATGACTATCCCAGCGGTTACTATGTGAATCCTGCACTTGTTGAAATATCTGGTATAGATGCGAATGTTAAAACGGAAACATTTGCTCCGATCCTATATGCTTTTAAATATAACGATCTGGATAATGCCATTCATCGTCAAAACGATGTACCTCAGGGTTTATCTTCGGCCATCTTCACTACTAATATGCTTGAAGCAGAGATTTTTACATCAGAAATTGGCAGTGATTGCGGCATAGCTAATGTTAATATCGGTACAAGTGGTGCGGAAATTGGCGGTGCATTTGGTGGTGAAAAAGAAACTGGTGGAGGCCGTGAGAGTGGATCAGATGCTTGGCGCGGTTATATGCGTCGTATGACAAGTACAACAAACTATTCTACTGAATTGCCCTTGGCACAAGGTATTAAGTTTGATACTGATTAAGCTTTAATCAAATATATAGAAAAAGGGTCAGTTGGTTTAATTACTAACAGACCCTTTTTTTGTTTCCAAAATTCAAAGAATCATTTAATACTCTATTGATAATAAGAATTATAATTAATAAGAACGTTAAATGACAAAATACTTAAGTAATTTAAAAATTGGTGAAACCAGTACAATTTTTGGCTTTGATACAGCCCGTCTTGAAGATAGAATATTTGCCGAAGATCTAGAGGATCGCCTTCTTGAAATAGGTTTTGAAGAAGGACTGACTGTTGAACTACTGCATAAAGGTACCATTGGTGGAGATCCCATTGCAGTTAGAATTGGTCCAATGACAGTCGCCCTGCGTAAAATGGAGGCAGATGCCATTATTCTGGGTGATAGTGAATGAGTAATCTCCGTGTTGCACTGATCGGAGCACCCAATTCGGGTAAAAGCTCTCTATTTAATACTCTAACTGGCAGTCATCAAAAAGTTGCCAATTATCCCGGTGTAACAGTTGAACGCAGATCTGGTAATGTAACCACTCAAAGCGGCCATGTGGTAAAAATGATCGACCTACCAGGAATTTATAGTTTAAATGATCGAAGTTTGGATGAAAAAGTAAGCCGTGAAATTATTACTGGCGTTCATGAATTTGAACAACAACCAAATGTGCTCATCTGTGTTATCAACGCATCAAACTTACGCGTCCACCTTCGCCTAGTTCTTGAACTTAAAACATTAGGCCTGCCTATTATTGTTGCTCTTAATATGCATGATCTGGCAACTCGAGAAGGCCTTGAAATAGATACTAAACGCCTTTCAGAAGAACTCGGTTTACCCGTAATTACAACAGTTGCTGTCCGAAAAAGCGGCGTTGCAAGGCTCACAGAGTTTCTTGATCGTGATGCCGGTGCATACTCAAAACCTACCAGAGTGCCTAACGACACTTCAACGCGAGCGCTGCAAAAAGAAGCAAGTAAAATTGCAAAGCTCGTAATTGTTACAGAAGGCGGTCATCATAAGATAACCCGTGTTATTGATAGTGTTGCACTACATCCTGCTGCCGGACCTTTATTATTTTTTGTTATTCTCTTTTTTATGTTTCAAGCTGTATTTAGTTGGGCTGGCACGCCAATGGATTTAGTCGAGGGTTCTTTTGCAGTTCTTGGAGATTTCGTCGCAACTTATATTCCCGAAGGAATATTTAGAAGCTTTATTCAGGACGGGTTAATTGCTGGGGTCGGCAGTGTCCTTGTTTTTCTGCCTCAAATTATTATTTTATTTCTATTTATCTTAATCCTAGAAGCAAGTGGATATATGGCACGAGCAGCCTTTATAATGGATAAGCTTATGGCAAAAGTGGGTCTTAATGGCCGTGCCTTTATTCCTCTTCTATCAAGTTTTGCCTGCGCAATTCCTGGTATTATGGCAACCCGTACAATTGCCAACCACCGCGATCGGATCACGACTATAATGATTGCGCCTCTAATGACTTGTTCTGCACGTCTACCGGTTTATACATTATTAATCTCAGCCTTTATACCCAACAAAACCGTTCTGGGATATTTTGGTCTTCAGGGCATGGTCTTTTTTGCTCTTTATCTAGCCGGCATAGTCAGCGCTATTATAGTTGCCGCTGTAATGAAAAGAACTATAACAAAAGGATCACTGCAACCCTTTTTGATGGAACTTCCTAAATATCAAATGCCTCGTATCAAACATGTTTTATTAGGACTATGGCAACGAGTTCGAGCTTTTTTGCGAAGAGCAGGTACCATTATTTTATATGCCGCCATCGCACTTTGGGCCCTAACACTTTATCCCAACGCACCAAAGGGCGCTCCGGAAGCAGATATCTACTACAGTTTTGCTGGAATGATCGGCCGAACACTGCAATATATTTTTGCCCCACTTGGTTTTAATTGGGAAATTTCCATCGCTTTAGTGCCAGGGATGGCGGCCCGGGAAGTGGTAGTGAGTGCACTCGGCACAGTGTATGCCCTGCAAGGTGACGAAAACCAAGTTTCTGAAAGTTTATCTACGGTCTTGCAAACGGCATGGCCGCTTTCCACCGCGCTAGCCTTTCTTGCCTGGTTTGTATATGCACCACAATGCCTCGCAATGTTAGCTACTGCACGTAGAGAAACAAATAGCTGGGGGTGGACCGCATTCATGACTGGTTATCTATTCGGCCTCGCTTATTTGATGGCATTCATTGTTAATATAACCTCTAAGGCACTAATGGCATAAAAAGAACCATTTGGGAGCTTTTCTAAATTCAATTAAAAAAATTAATTACCCTGCACTAATTTACTATTAAGGGTTCCAATGCCATCCACGGTGATTGCATAAGTATCACCAGGTCGCATGGGACCAGTATCACCCATAGTACCAGACCAAATTACGTCACCCGGCTCAAGGGTGAAATACTTTGAAATATAATAAACCATATAATTAAAATTAAAAATCATGCCCGATGAATTAGCTCCCTGTGATTTAATTCCGTTGTGCCGTCCTTCAATATTTAGATCGGTATAGTCAAGCCCGGTGACTAGATGAGGCCCTACAGGGTTAAAATTTTTTGATCCTTTTGCCCGTGTCCACTGAATATCATTCGCCTGCCAGTCCCGTTCAGATCCGTCATTTCCGATAGTAACACCAAATATATAATCTCCAGCAGCCTCTAACGAAACATTTTCAGCCTTCTTTCCAATCACTACAACCATTTCTGCTTCATAATGAAAGTTAGTTGCACCAGCTGGGCGGACCATATTGTCTTCAGGGCCAATGATCGAACTCACAGGAACTGTAAAAAGTCCGGGCTGCTTTGTTGTATCTTTTGTAATACCAAAAGTTTCTTTTTTATGATCACTATAATTAAACGCGGTCATGAAAGATAGTTTTGGGTCTACGGGGGCCTTTAGTTTAACGGACCCTTCAATATGTTTATCACCTGTGCGGCTGCCGCTAAGATAAGGCGCATCAGATAGCTGATGAATGGTTCCATCAATCAATTCACCCCATGAAATTACTCCATTTTCTTCGTAACGAACATATCGCTCAGCAGATGCAGAAGATACAATGAGAAGCCCCACTATCACCCCAAGGAATGAAAAATTAAAATTCATAGATTATTTTCCCTGTACAATTGTATTCTTTAAAACACCAACACCACCAATTTCAACTTCAAAAACATCCCCTATATTTAATTTTTCTGAAGTACCCACAGTTCCTGACCAGATCAAGTCACCAGGATTAAGTACGAAATATTTTGATATATAACTAACCATTTCATCGAAACTATGGATCATCTTTGATGTATTACCAATTTGACGAATTTCACCATTAAGTCGTGCAGTTAAGTTTAAATTTTTATAATCTAGACCTGTAACAATAGCCGGACCGATAGAATTAAATCCTTTGGCACCTTTTCCTCTAAACCATTGTATATCAGCAGGAATCCAGTCACGCGCAGAAACGTCATTACCGGCGGTGACAGCAAATATATAATCTGATGCATCTTCCACAGAAACGTTATCAGCTCGCTTTCCTATCACAATCACAGTCTCTGCCTCATACCCAATATTGATACTATCAGTGGGATGGATTATATCATCTTCAGGTCCAATCAATGTTCCCGCTGGAACCATAAATAACCCGGGATAAGGAGTTGTTTTCTGTCCTTCTGGAACATGATCCTCATAATTAAAGCCTGTCATATAGACATCATGCGGATCAACTGGAGCTACCAGTTTCACATCTGCCCTCAGTAGAACCTTTCCGGTTTCGTATCCGCTTTGATAAGGTGCACCTGATAGCTGATAAATATTATTACCCTTTAGCTCTCCCCAGGAAGTTTTACCATTCTTCACATAACGAACAAAGCTTTCTGCATGACCTATTACAGGAACAGAAAAACTAAAAATCAGCCACAGTGAAATACATTTAAAATAATACATCATTTTTAGCACCATTATTTATTTACAACATACACCAATCGTAGTCCCTTACTTATAGAATGTCAAAGTGACCTCTTTCTGCCATAAAGTCTTAAATTCCATTGAATAAGTTGTAATTGATATTATACTATTAGTAACCAAACAGGATAAAAATCCGGAGAAAAAAAGAACATGAAGATACTCGTCCCAGTAAAACGCGTCATTGACTATAACGTTAAAATCCGCGTTAAATCGGATCAAAGCGGCGTTGAGCTAGATAATGTTAAAATGTCGATGAATCCCTTTGATGAGATTGCAATAGAAGAAGCTGTTCGATTAAGAGAGGCGGGGGATGCCGAAGAAATTATTACTATTTCTATTGGTCCTGAAAAAGCGCAGGAAACATTGCGTACAGCTCTAGCTATGGGTGCGGATAGGGCTATATTAGTTAAAACAGATGAAGAGGTCGAACCTCTTGCTATTGCAAAAATTTTGAAAGCCGTTATCGAACAAGAAGATCCTAAAATTGTTCTAATGGGAAAACAGGCCATTGATGATGATTGTAACCAAACAGGTCAAATGCTGGCGGCTCTTCTTGGTTGGGGTCAAGGTACTTTTGCTAGCGATGTAAAACTAGATAGTTCATCCCTATATGTTACCCGGGAGATAGATGGTGGCCTCGAGACGGTCAAACTTACTTTACCAGCTATTGTCACCACTGATCTTCGGCTCAACGAACCTCGCTATGCCTCATTGCCCAATATTATGAAAGCAAAGCGCAAGTTGTTAGATATAAAAACACCTGAAGACTACAAAGTTGATATCAGTCGCCGAATTAAAACTCTTAAGGTGGAAGAGCCGGCTGGACGTAGTGCTGGTGTCATGGTGCAAAGCGTATCCGAGCTTGTCTCAAAACTGCGCGATGAAGCGAGGGTAATATAATGACCGTATTGGTAATAGCCGATCATAATAATGAAAAACTTAAAGATAGCACTTTAAACACAGTTACCGCCGCAACAAATTTTAATAGCGAAATACATGTACTTGTAGCTGGAAGTAATTGTGCTTTAGTTGCTAAGGCAGCATCAAAGATTACTGGAATTTCGAAAGTAATTTGTGCTGATGACATCTCTCTGAAGCACGCCCTTGCTGAATCAATCACGCCGGTGGTGGTGAACCTTGCCGGTAAATATGATCAAATTATGGTGGCCGCTACTACCACAGGTAAAAATTTTATGCCGCGGGTGGCCGCCATTCTCGATATGGCACAAATATCGGATATAATTTCCGTTGAAAATGAAAATACGTTTAAAAGACCAATATATGCCGGTAACGCCATCGCTACAGTTGAAAGCAATGATGCCAAGAAATTAATAACTGTCAGGACAACAACTTTTGCCGCGGCCTCAACCGGAGATCAGCCTGTAGTAATTGAAAATATTTCTATCGACGAGAACCAAAACCTTTCAAGCTTTGTCAGTTCCGAACTCAGCAAATCTGAACGACCGGAACTGACCAGTGCCAAAATTATTATTTCCGGTGGCAGAGGTATGGGCAGTGGAGAAAATTTTTCCTTAATCGAGGGTATCGCTGATAAACTTGGCGCCGCCATTGGTGCATCACGTGCGGCAGTAGATGCGGGCTATGTGCCTAATGATTATCAAGTTGGGCAAACAGGAAAAATCGTTGCGCCAGATCTTTATATCGCTGTCGGTATATCCGGTGCTATTCAACACCTTGCAGGAATGAAGGATAGTAAAATTATTGTGGCCATCAACAAAGATGATGATGCACCTATCTTTGAAGTAGCCGATTACGGTTTAGTTGCAGACCTCTTTGAAGTACTACCAGAACTTAATAAGGAGCTTAGTTAATGGTTAAAAAAATTGGTATTATTGGAGCAGGGCAAATGGGAAACGGCATTGCGCACGTATTTGCCGTCGCAGGTTATGACGTTTTACTCAGTGATAAAAATCTAGAAGTTCTTAACTACGCAACTTCTATTATTGAAAATAATATGAAGCGTCAGGTATTAAAAAACACTATGAGTGGAAAAGAATGCAAAGTCGCTCTTGCTCGTATAAAAACTACCGTAAATTTATCTGATTTCAATAACGTAGACCTTGCTATAGAAGCTGCGACAGAAAATGAAGATATAAAAAAGGCGATTTTTAAAGAACTTAGTCATATTATGAAATCAGGGGCAATTATGGCGACAAATACGTCATCAATTTCTGTAACTCGCCTCGCAGCAATTACCGATAGGCCAGAAAACTTTATAGGTGTTCACTTTATGAACCCAGTGCCCATTATGGCACTTGTTGAACTAATTCGAGGTGTAGCCACAAGTAATAAAACGTATCAGACCCTAGAAAAAATTATAGATAAAATTGGTAAGAAAAGCGCCATGTCCAAAGACTATCCTGCATTTATTGTAAATCGCATCCTTATGCCGATGATCAATGAAGCCGCTTTTACGCTTTACGAAGGAATAGGTACAGTTCAAGATATAGATCTTTGTATGGAACTTGGAACTAATCATCCAATGGGACCTCTTAAGCTCGCTGATTTTATTGGTCTTGATACGTGCCTTTCTGTCATGCAAGTGCTTTATGATGGATTAGCCGACAGTAAATATCGTCCCTGCCCGTTACTCGTGAAATATGTAGAGGCTGGGTGGCATGGTCGAAAATCTGGTAAAGGGTTCTATGACTATAGTGAAAACGAACCAATACCAACAATCTAAGTGAGCCATTAGATGAATAATTACACCCGTAACATTTTATTAATTTCTGCCATCGTTATATCGTCTTTGGGGGCTTATTCCTTTTATCTGGCAAAACAGAATTATGCCGCCGATAGTATTATCTTTAACACGAGTAAAAACATAGCCATAAATGGGTATGATACAGTTGCTTATCAGCTTGAAAAAAAGCCTCAACGCGGGACTGAAACATATCAGGCTTCCTGGGCTGGTTCCATTTGGTATTTTATTAGTCTAAAAAATCGTGATTTATTCTTTATGAACCCTGAGATATACGCACCACAGTTTGGGGGCTATGACCCGGTGGGCATATCAGAAGGTTACACCACACCATCTAATCCCGAAGTCTATTCGGTGAAAGCGGGGCTTCTTTTTCTGCATTATTCACCAGCCTACCAAGAACATTGGGAAACCAACCGCGCTACCAATCTCATCCTGGCCAACGCTAACTGGAAATTTTTACGATCCCAGTTGCTGAACAAACAAAATAATCAGTAGCTACCAAATTTTTACTCTGTTTTTGGGTTCAATATAGAGTTTATGCTCCGGCCCCACATCAAATGCTCCATAAAAAGCATCAATGTTATAAACAATTCCATTTACTCTATATTGATCAGGCGCATGAGGATCTGTTGCTACCTGCCGGATAAGTTCTTCGTCACGTATTTTTGATTGAAAAGCCTGTGCCCAACCGATAAAGAAACGCTGATCACCAGTTAACCCGTCGATAACTAAAGCCTCTTTATCTTCCAGAGAAGATTTATAGGCTTTGTATGCAATGCTCAAACCACTTAAATCTCCGATATTCTCCCCCAAAGTGAACGTCCCATTCACATTTATTCCCTTCACAGGTTCAAAGCTGTCAAATTGCGCAACTAGCGCATCAGTTCTCTCTGAAAAATTTTCCCGATCACTCTCAGTCCACCAGTCCTCAAGTGCCCCGTCACCATTATAACGGCTACCACTATCATCAAAACCGTGACCAATTTCATGACCTATCACACCACCAATTCCACCATAATTAACCGCATCATCCGCAGACATATTAAAAAATGGTGATTGCAGTATTGCTGCTGGAAATACTATTTCATTCATTGTTGGGTTGTAATAGGCATTTACTGTTTGTGGTGTCATAAACCATTCTGTTTTATCAATTAAACCTCCCAATTTGGCCAGTTCACGATTATGGACAGTTAAAGCCGAGCGCTCAATATTTCCTACAAGGTCACCCGCCACTATATCGAGGGCAGAATAGTCTTTCCACTGATCCGGATATCCTATTTTAGGATTGAATTTCGAGAGCTTTGTAAGAGCTTTCATTTTAGTTTTGTCGCCCATCCATTCTAATTTTTTTATACTGGACCCATAGGCGCCCACCAGATTATCTACAAGCTCAACCATTCTCGCTTTAGCATCCGGCTGGAAATTTTTAGAAACATAAACCTCCCCCACTACTTCACCAAGATTAGCACTCACTAGAGCCGTTGCCCGTTGCCACATTTGTCGCTGCTCTTCAAGTCCACTGAGGACTTTGCCAAAAAATTTAAAGTTCTGGTTATCTAACTCCTCATTCAAATTACTTGCCATATCATTAACGAGCGACCACTTTAAATATGATTTCCAGGTTTCTAGGTTTTCACTAACAAGTAGGGTATTAAAACCTTCCAAAAAACTTGGCTGATTTATAATAATATCCTCAATATCTGGGGCACCAATAATCCTAAGTGACGCATTAATATCTAAATTAGACAGTAATTCTTTAAAATCAGCTATCGCATATTTATTATAACGCTTATTACCGTTGCGATTATCCTCTTTTAACCAATGATAGCCAGCTAATTTTGTTTCCAAATCCATAATCTGTGCAGCTTTTTTTACTCCATCTTGAATATCAGCTAGAGCCAGCATTTTTTCAATATGTTCAACATACTTTACTCTTATCTGAGCTGATTTTTCATCTTCTTTAAAATAATATTCACGGTCTGGCAGTCCTAGGCCTGCTTGATAGATATGAAGTGAATATTCTGTAGGAATCTTGGCATCTACACTGATATAAAATGCCAAGGGTGAGCTGTAGGAATACTTTCCTGCTTCGGCCATATATTTTGATATTCCAACTAAGTCAATAATGGCGTCTATCTCGGCCATGCGATTATTAATAGGAGATAAAGCTAATTCACTTCTTGTACTCATATCTATATAGGACTTATAAAAATCTCCTAATTTTTGCTCATTGGTACCTTTCTCTGCGCCGGAAGCCGCAGCTTCGTCGATTATTGCGCGAATATCTGCATCAGCAGCATCTCTTAGAATATTAAAAGCGCCATAACTGCTTTTATCTGCAGGAATTTCAGTGCGAGCAAACCAGCCTCCGCTCACATACCTGTTGAAGTCATCCCCAGGATGGATACTTTGATCCATATCATTAAATTTAACACCAGATATTTTATCAACACTTATTGTTTTCAGTTCTTGATCCGTTGATGAGTTGTTATCGCAACTTGAAATTAAACCAATAATTACTCCAATCACTAAATAATTTTTATATCTCATTTTATTACCTTCTAAAAGTTTCCTAATACCTCGACTGAACATTAAAATTTATGATTTATTATAATAAAAAAATATTTTTCATATCCCTAGACTATTACAATAGGATGTTTAAGCAAAAATATTAACAAAAGATTTAGTCATTGTTAGTTCAGAAATATCTAAAATTAATAATGCACATTAATCACGTGTAATAACATATAGCCCTTGGGTTCCAAAAAGATTAGAAAGTATCATAGAATTAAAGGACATTTTACTTCCTGTGTTGCCAACCGCCATCCCTTTCTCAATTCTGATATCAAGTTTTTCGCAAAGATCAACAAAATCACGGATAGTACAAAAGTGAATATTTGGCGTACTATACCAAGGATAATCGAGTGACTTAGTGACCGGCATTTTACCTTTAAGAGCAAGATGAAGTCTTACTCGCCAGTGACCAAAGTTTGGGAATGATACAATCGCCCTTTTACCAACCCGAAGTAGTTCTTTAAGAATACGATCGGGCCTTTCCATTGCCTGAAGTGTTTGGCTCAAAATAACATAGTCAAAACTATTGTCAGGAAAGTGACTAATTTCTTTTTCTGCATTCCCTTGAATGACAGAAAGTCCTTTGGCCACACTTTTATTCACGCCTTCCGGGCTCAACTCAATACCTCGTACCTCTGAATTTTTTTCTCGGCGCAGGAAATTCAAAAGCTCCCCATCACCGCAACCAACATCAAGTACGCGGATCCCATCTGGTATCATGTTAGCAATAAGTAAAAGGTCAATCCTAATATCAGAAGCTCGAAGATTATTTTGATTTATGTCCATTTATCACTCCCCCTCTTCGGCAGCAAGAAAGCCTGCTATAATATTGAACATTTCTGGACAATCAAGTAGGAAGCTATCATGTCCTTTGTCCATATCAATTTCAACAAAACTAACCTGCGCGCCTACAGCATTTAACGCTCGGACCATTTCCCGGCTTTCCTGTGTGGTATAAAGCCAGTCTGATGTAAATGACATAATACAGAATTTAACCGGAGTATTTTCAAATGCTTTAGTAAGATTACCACCGTAATCAGCTGAAATATCAAAATAATCCATTGCCCTAGTAATATAAAGATAACTATTGGCATCAAAGCGATCAACGAATGAAATTCCCTGATACCTGAGATAGCTTTCTACCTGAAAATCAGCATCAAATCCAAAAGTGAGTTTTTCCCTGTCTTGAAGATTTCTACCAAACTTCGACGTCAAACTTCTTTCCGACATATAAGTAATATGAGCTGCCATCCGCGCTACTGAAAGGCCCGCATGAGGTCTATTGTCATTTTCGAAATAACGACCCTTACTCCAATTAGGGTCTGCCATAATCGCCTGGCGACCTACCTCATGAAAAGCAATATTTTGTGCCGAATGGCGCCAAGTTGAAGCAATAGGAATAGCAGTTCTTACACGATCACTGTGATTAACAGCCCATTGGAGAACCTGCATTCCTCCCATTGATCCACCTATTACAGAAAATAACTGATCAATTTTCAAATAGTTGATTAGTCTGACTTGAGCGGAGACCATATCAGCGATAGTAATAACAGGAAAATCCAGTCCATACGGTTCGTTTGTCTTCAGATTTATTTCTTTTGGCCCACTAGTGCCAGAGCAAGAACCAAGCACGTTGGTACAGATGACAAAATATTTATTCGTATCAATTGGTAGTCCTGGACCTATCATTTTTGGCCACCAACCATCCTTGTTAGTAAGAGGGTTTTTTCCCCGCGCATATTGGTCGCCGGTCAGCGCATGACAAACTAATATAGCATTAGATTTATCACTATTAAGTTTTCCCCAAGATTTATACGCTACCTTAAAAGGTGATAATATATCGCCAGAAGAAAGCTGCAGAGGATCGTTTTCACCGAGGATTACTTCTTCGGCAAAGCCATTATTCTGACTGTCTTTTTCTTTCTCTTTCATTATTTAATTACCACTTCTTATCAAAACTAACCTTCTAGATTTCTACCCTTGTGCTAGGGGAAGTCAACAAATGATTGATTTATCATAGTAAAAAATTCCTAATTATTGAAAAAATTCTATTTTTTAATGATTTAATGGCTTATATCCATGTAGAGCAAAAAGTATAAATAAATGAAAAAAATAAAGGTTAAAAATGAGTGGTCCTAAAACACATAGCTGGATAAACGACTTGAACGTTTATCCAGCAGGAAAATCTAAAGCACCTGGAGTTGCTGAAATTCATAAACTATCTGCAAATGAAAGTGCACTTGGCCCCAGCCCTCTTGCGGTAGAAGCATACACTAATGCCGCTAGATCTCTTCATCGTTACCCAGACCCCGTATACTACGATCTAAGATTAGCACTTGCAGAAAAATATAATATCGAGGCTAGTCAAATTATGTGTGGTGCTGGTTCAGATGACCTTCTCAAACAAGTTTGCCGGGCCTATCTTAGTCCAGGCGACGAGGCCGTTTTTGTTGCTCATAGTTTTCTTATGTACCCAATTGCTATTAAATCAGTTGGGGCAGTTGGCGTTGAGGTTGAAGATACTGATTATACCACAAATATTGATAATATTATTGCTGCTGTTAACGACAGGACCCGTATTATTTTTATTGCTAATCCTAACAATCCAACTGGCACTGTTATAATGAAAGATGAAATTGAAAGGTTATGGAAAAATATACCTGAGCACGTGCTTCTAGTTCTAGATAGTGCTTATGCTGAGTTTGTTGAGGACAAAAATTATGACGCAGGAATCGACCTAGTTCGCAGATCAAAAAATGTTCTAATGACTAGAACATTTTCAAAGCTTTACGGCCTTGCGGCCTTGCGGCTTGGTTGGGGTTATGCCTGCCCAGATATCGCTCAAACATTAGATAAAGTTAGAGATCCATTCAATATCCCAAGTAGCGCTCAGGCAGCTGGAATCGCCGCACTTAAAGATAAAAATTTTGAAAATAATGTTATCCGCTTCACTAATGAATGGCGATGCTGGCTTGCGAATGAACTGACCAAACTTGGGCTTATAGTTATTCCAAGTGTCACCAATTTTATTATGTTTAAGTTTGAGGATAAAAATAAAACTGCCGTCAACGCCAACAGCTTTCTGGTTCAAAATGGTTATATCCTCCGTTATTATAGTGGCCAAGGCCTTGGTAATTTTTTAAGACTAACTGTCGGTACAGCAGATGAAAACAAAACAGTGATAAAACTGATAAAACAATTTCTGGAAGACTAAATGGCCCTATACAACAAAATAACGATTATCGGTCTGGGTCTTATCGGCTCCTCTATCGCTCGTGGCATTAAAGAAAGAAAAATAGCCAATCATTTAAACGCCTATGAAAAAAATTCTGTTTTTGTGAAAACTATAGATGAGCTTGGTTTAGTTGATGCGTTAGCGACAGACCTTAAATCAGCGGTTAAGGATGCTGACTTAATCATCCTAGCTACTCCAGTTGGCACATACGAAAATATAGGAAAAATTATCGGGCCCCATATTAAGGAAGGAGCTACCCTTAGCGATGTTGGGAGCATTAAGGCAGCCGTTTTCGGAATGCTAGAACCCTCATTATCTGACAAAGTTCACTTTATACCTGCTCATCCAGTTGCAGGGACAGAGAAATCCGGTCCTGCAGCAGGTTTTTCAAGCCTCTTTCATGATCGGTGGGCTATTATCACACCTGCCAAGGGGGTTGATGAACAAGCTTTAGAAAGATTGACAACTTTTTGGGAGATGCTCGGAAGCAACGTAGAAATTATGGACGCCAATCATCATGATAAAGTTCTAGCCATCACCAGCCACGTCCCTCACTTGATTGCTTATAACATCGTTGGTACTGCACGTGATCTGGAAGAAGTCACCAAATCTGAAGTGATTAAATTTTCTGCTGGAGGTTTTCGTGACTTTACTCGCATCGCTGCCTCTGATCCAACCATGTGGCGTGATGTTTTTTTAAACAATAAAGAAGCTGTATTAGAGATGTTAGGCCGCTTTAGTGAAGATCTCACCGCATTACAAAGAGCAATTCGCTGGGAAGACGGTGATGCCCTTTATGATATATTTGAAAAAACACGCCGCATTCGCAAGCAGATTATCGACGCCGGACAGGAAGAAGATTTAGAAAACTTTGGTCGCTCTAACGACGACTAAGGCTATTTAACAACTGATCGAAGCTCCATTAGCATCAGTGGTCCAAGATATAGTCGACCATTTTGCATGCTTATTGATAAAGGTACCCCTTGGTTTGTAGTCTGAACTCGCGGAGTAGGTTCCGTAGGTTGTAAATTAAACAAATCTTTAGACAGGTTATTAAAAAGACTATCTCCATTTATTATATTAGCATTCAATGCCCCAAGGGGCTTTAATTTTTCATCTAACGTTAAGTTACCAGTTAAGCTCAAACCTAAATTTTCAGTAACATATTCAAAATTTTTAATACTTAGGGTTCCTCCGTCATCACGCCATTTTGACAATCCCGAAATGTTATATTCAGGATGTTCATTCGCGTGAAGTAGAGCATCTATTCTGAATTCATTCGCATCTGCCCCAAAGACAGTAGAAGAAAGTTCATTAATTTTTAAGTTACTAGCCTTAAAAAAGACTGCGCTATTTACTGGAAGATTATAATCATTCTGTGTTGAAATAGACCTTCTTAAATGAAACTCTACATCCTCTGCAGCCGAGCTTTCGTTAATTTTTATTTCAGCTCCATAATGCCAACTTATACCCTCAGCCACGAGTGATAAATTATTCAAATGATTAGTCACAGGATTAAGAATTATTGAAGACTTAACTTTATCAAAGCCTATATTAATCTTCCGCTCGTTCAGGAAATTAAAGGCTAAATCAAAATAGTCGGCAATAATAATGGCGTGGTTTGGCTTCCACGGTTGAAACACCACCGCAACCTCAGGAACACTTATGGAAATTGGGTCAGCTAAAAACTGTCCACTTGGAATGGAAGCAGTTAAAGAAGATACTTTAATTACAATCTTATAAGGAAATCCTGATAGGTTAAAGTCGTTAACATAAAGCTTAATCCCGTTTAAGCGACTTTCACTATTTATAACCCAATCAAGAGCAGTTTGTTCAACTTTTTTAGCTAATTGAAACCAGAAAAGGCTGTAGCCTGCAATAAGAAGTAAAATAAAAGCTAATAAAAATCTAGCGCGCATAAAGTATTCCTATTAATCAAAAAAATAGATACTAAGTTAATCATGGTCTCTAGATAACTAATTATTTTACCTATTAAAACTATAATTTAGCCTAACAAATAAGGCAGAAGAGTATTTAAGATAGTTAATTTTTTATATTAACTATTTATCAGGTCATTACTTGCTGTCTCAATTTTATTTTCAAGCACTTTCATAAAAACATCTTTGGTAAGTCCCACGTTAATGGGTTCAAGAAATTCAAAAATAATTGTGCCTCCCGCCACCAGATGCTCTTTTTTCGGCCAGTAAGTACCAGAATTAAGGGCTACTGGTATTACAGGTTTTTTGATATATTTATAAATACCAAAAATGCCTGATTGATACTCTACATGTTGTCCAGGCGGTATCCGCGATCCTTCTGGAAAAATAATTAACTGTCGTTCCTCATTGATCGATTTTTTTGCATCCTGCATAAGCTTTTTAAGTGCTTTCAGACCTCCATTACGGTCAACAGGTATCATTCCTGTATTTAAGCAAAATTGCCCGTAAAGAGGTATTCTTAGGAGTTCTTTTTTCATTACAAATGCTGGATGGCTCACTACTGTATGCATTACAAAAGTATCAAACGATGATTGATGCTTCATAGCGATCAGAGCCCCACCAAGGGGTATATATTTGGTACCTCTAATTTCAAACCGAATATTCATAATTACTTGCAATATAACACGAACGCCGCGCGACCATATACCTTGAAATGCAATTAAACCATTTCTTGGCAGCCAGAAAAGCGGCAAGTAGAGCACGCAAAATAATACTGTCCATAAATAAAAAATTGCCTTAAAGAAATTAGACCGCGCTGCGGGCACCTATTTTTCTCCTTTGTTCATTAAGATGAGGAAATTTTGTTATATATTTGATCTGAAGCCTTCGCCCGAAGCAAACTGATAATATATTTACTATATTCTTGCGATAAGCTGAAGTAATTAATGTTTTTAGGCCGCCAACTTCCCACCGGATGTTCAATGAATTTAATTTTCGGTATAAACCGTTTAAATTCTACCATAGCACGTGGCATATGTTCGAGAGATGTAACTACCCTTAGACTTTTTATATTATTATTTTGGAGCCACTCCAGTGTCTCGATGGCATTGCCAACAGTATCTTCCGCTTGGTTACCACTTTCTATACAACATTCCTCGAGCTCTTTTTTACTACCTAACAAATTAAGTAGTTCGGCACGCGTCACCTTTTCATTAACTCCAGAAATATAAAGCTTCTCAGCCAAACCGTCTTCAAGTAATTTTATTGCAACATTCAAGCGATTTTTCCCGCCGGTAAGTACTACTATAGCATCGGTTTTCCCATTCTCAGTCAATTGGCCTGATGTCAGTTTATTTATGTACGACATATAGCCACCAAACCAAGCAAGCAGAAATGAAAAGAAAATGAGAATTAATATGCGCATGCCAGGATCATACCATCCTTCCTAGGGCCCGCAAAACAGTAATTCTTGCCGCCAGCATTGTCAGCAAAGAAAATAGAGCCGGTATCAACAGCAATATATACATTTTTAAATAAGGTAATGTAGGCATTTCAACAAAACCTTCTGATAGATTTTGCAAAAGATTTAGAAGTCCATAAACTGTTAAAAAAGAAAAGACTAGACCAATAACTCCACCCTTAAGACCATAATACATAAATCTTTTTTGGTATGTGCGGGCTACCATCTTATCTTGAGCACCCATTAAGTGCATAATTTCAAGAGTTTTTTTGTGTTCCGACATGCTCGATTTGGTAGCAAATATTACAATGCAAACCGACACCAAGAGGATCATCAATAAAATACCTACTGACATATATTCAACCATGGAAGCTAAATCATAAAAACGACTTAACCACTGGGCATGATCATCGAGATAAACACTATCACTAATTTGCCTAATTTTACTTTCTAAGGCTCCAAGATTAATATAGGCACCCTCATTAATCATGACATCCATCATTATTGGCAGCGGAAGGTCTTCCGTAATATTTCCAGCCCCTAACCAAGGCTCTAGCAGCAATGATATTTCATCGTTCGATAGAATTTGGACGGATTTAATGCCAGGAGTATCACGAAGTGTTTCTTGAATTTCAAGTGACTGCACAACTATAAGCTCACTGTCATCACCGGTTACCTGAACGGTAATGCGACCTTGAAGCGAACTTGACCAATCTTCAAAGCCAGCATTTAAAAGTAAGCTACCAGTAGCTGCAAGAGAACTCAAATAAACCATGATTGCCATGACCCAGGGTAGTAACTTCGTCGCTTCGCGATTATTTATTGTTGGTAAAAAATCAAAGGACTGGCTCATCGAGATATCTCTTCATTTTCTATAAACTTACTAATATCGCCTTTTTTGCCTTTGAGTTGTAGGAGCTTACCCCCAATCAAATGTAGTCTTGGAGCTCCTACTTTAGCAACGAGGGCATCGTCGTGGGTAGCAATAACAATTGTTGTGCCCAACTTATTAAGTTCAACGAATAGGTACATAAGCCGCTCGGCCATTTTTGGGTCAACATTACCTGTTGGCTCATCGGCAACTAATATATCTGGGCGACGTATCACAGCGCGGGCAATAGCCACTCTTTGTTTTTCTCCACCCGAAAGAGCTGTCGGATTTGAATTCATTTTATCACCAAGCCCGACCCAGCTCAGAAGCTCTTCAACGTGTTCACTAACCTCGGCTAAGCTGGCTCCCGCAATTCTTAGAGGTAGGGCCACATTATGAACTGCTGACATATGGTCAAGCAGCCTAAAATCTTGAAAAACTACTCCAATGCGGCGCCTGAGTGCTGGTAAATCTTCTCGCTCAGCCTTTGCTACGTCGCGGCCAAACATCAGAATTTTTCCACAACTTGGCTTCTGCGCCAAATAAATAAGTTTGAGTAAAGATGTCTTACCTGATCCGCTGGGACCGGTGAGAAAATGCATAGATCCAGGCTCAAGTTTAAAAGAAATATCTTTTAAAATTTCATGCCCTTTTTCATAGCTCATGCTTACATTTTTAAACTCAACCAATTAAAGCCCCTATATTGATTAAAATCTTATTTTTTCTTTTAGAGCACAGTAATAATTATAATGCAAACCGAATTGACCCATATTATGGATACATTATATATCATAAATGTTAATCTATTGATAAACATCGGGGTGCACATTATAATGTGCACACACTTTAACTTACCATAGCAGGAAGCGGGCTCCATAAATGATTCTTACGTGTCCGGAATGCAAAGCACGATATGTCGTTAACCCCAACGTCCTTCTGCCCCAAGGACGGACTGTACGGTGTGCAAAATGCGCCCACAGCTGGTTTGAAAAAAATTCAGATAATAACGCGGATATTTCCCAATTAAAAAAAATTAGCCAAACCAATGAGACTAAAATTAAAGAAAATGAAGCCCCCGGTAACGACGGTGGTTCAGATACACAAACAAATAAAAAGATAAAACGGCTGAGACCTGCTCAAAAAAAAGCTAACCTACCAGCACTCCAAAATCAAAAATATGAATCAAACAAAATTGGTTGGGTTTCCCTTGCTATTTTTATAACTATTCTTTCCAGTTCATTCATAATTTTTCAGGACCCCATAGTTTCAAACTGGGCCTCAGCACAAAAACTTTATATTGCACTTGGCTTAGACAATAGTAGAACTATTCAACCAACTAGAACCAAAAAGGTTGCCTTAAATGAGAGCCCCCTGAGAATCGAAGTAAAAAAGGTAATACTGAAGGAAATTAACAAGATCTCTCATCTAGTTATTGAAGGTACTGTGGAAAACCACACAGACTATCATCAAATAATACCAACCATTAAAGTCACACTTATTGATGAAAGTCGCCGTAATATCTTCGACTGGAACTTTAAACCTGAAACAACCAGTATTCAAAAAGGAGAGAGTATCGATTTTATTAATTACCTGCCGTCTCCTCCTAAAGAAGCGAGAGACGTCAGTATCACATTTACAATAAAATAATTCAAAATAATCATTAGTTATAAAAGGTTTAAATACTTTAAATATAGAAAAATAGAATTCAATGATCAAAGGGTAGGTTTAGAATTTATCTCTTTCATGATCTTTTGAAACTCTGGTGATTTCAAGATAGGTTTACCAAGTTCACGCTTAACGTTACCCATGATAACAACAAGCTCTGACTGGGACTGGACGATCTGATTAATTTCACTATTGGTCATTTTAGCGAGAATTTCATTTACAAGTAGGGAGGCGCTTTTAAGTAATAAATTTGATTTCTCACTAGCAAAAGAAACTTTTTTTTCCAACGCCTTCATAGCATCACCTACTTTTGATTGTAAAATAAACTGGCTATGTTTTACACTTACTAAACCTACTGTTTCATTATTTTGCTGCTTATTTTTAATAAGTCCCCCCCGCAGCTCTTCATTATAAGAACTAGAAAGTAGTTTTTTTTGAACCGAAATTAAATTATTGATAATTTTTCTACCTTCTGAAAGAGCTAAGTAATTTCCAAGGCCATCACCGCTGAGAATAAGATTATTATTTTGCACTAAGCCTTTACGTATAAAGTTAACCATTAATAACGCATTATGATGTTTTTTTTGGTCACTAAAGGCTAAAATATAGCTGTATAACTTTCTAACCGCCCGGATATCAATATCAAGTGTATAGTCCTGCGAGGTGATAGTTTTCCCTACAACTATATAATCTTGAAAGAAGCTATCTACACTTTTAAGGCCTTCACGTATATTTTGGACTGATTGTTTCTGACTTATCAAAAGAGCAAGTTTATCCAAAGCGGCAATAAGATTATTCTCAATGATACCCATGTCACTATTTTCAATTTTCTGGGCAGTATCCCAAAGTAAATTGCGAGCAATTTCACAACCTTCCTGGTTATTATAATTGCTTAAGCGCCAATATGCTGAACGCATGGCCATATAATATATAGGAGGAAGACCCTCTGCATCAGGTAATAATCCGAGAGCTTTAATTTGCCGTGCAATCGACCTAAATTCTGGCCTATCCTGGCCAAGTTCATAATAAAGAGAAATTAGTTTTCCTGCAACTGGATGCCGGAAGGTCTTTATAGGTATTTTTATATCCTCAAGAACCAAACTCGACACCTGATCCATTTCATCCTCAACTGATAATTTAACGTCTACAGCAAAGCCTGCATATTTTGACCTGCTAAAATCAAGATAGAATTTACGGTTGTAGGATATTATATCCTCAACGGCTAAGGTTTTTCTCTCCGCAATTATCCCATTTGAATTAATGATCTCTACAAACACATTTATAATTTTACGATCATCACTTATATCTAAATTAAAGGTCAAATAGCCTTTATTGTTAGGGTCATCTTCAAGGCTAAAATCGGTAATCTCTGGTTCTTCATCAGCTATGATAATGATTGGCCAAGTGCCGATCAAACGTGAGCCTTGGTTCAATGACCACGAAATTTGGTTGCTGATTTTCATACTAGCTTTAAAATCACCGTTGTTCTGTTTTTTAAATGCAATCGCCTTGCCGTCTGAAAGTTTAATAATAGGGGCCCAATTAAGACCCTCTACATTTACATCGATGATACTGCCCTCGTGGATCGGATTTAATCCTCCATCATATTCAGTAATATTAGACATATTTTTTTGGAATGTTCTTTTTTGAAGATATTCTGGTGCAGTTACTACAGCTGTTACGGATGCAACTGGGTAATCAAAAAGAGACCTCGGCTTAAAGGCGAGAGTGGTCAGATGCAAAAAATTCCTCCCGCTGGAAAGGGCTAATATAGTAAATATACAAATACATACAACAAGCACTGCCGATGCTTTTTTTTGAGAATATTTTATTTTTCTAAAAAACCCCAAGACTAGACAAATACCTCCAACAAGCATTGTAAATACATAAGAAATGCTTTGTACAATGGGTGAAAAATAGGGCCATAGGTCAAGAAGAGAAATAATATAATATGTAATAATAACTATTAGAGTTAGCACTAAACCGGAAATAAGAGACGTTCCCTTTAAGAACTCACTTTCATTCTTAGTAAAAAATTTAAATTTAGTTTTTAACAGAATACAACCTTCTTATTATGGGGCTTAATCTATTTTGACAGCCAGGGGGCAATATGATCAAGACTTATTATTTCATCATAAGTGGGCCGAGGTCTTACAACAGCAAATTTATCATCATTTACAAGAACTTCTGGTACAAGCTTTCTAGTATTATATGTTGATGACATCACAGCTCCATAAGCGCCCACAGAACGAATCGCTAGTAGGTCGCCACTTTTCATGGGAGTGATAGGACGGTTGCTCGCAAAACTGTCGCCAGTTTCACAAACCGGACCCACAACATCATAAAGTATACTTTCTTCATCACTTTCTAAAACTGTCACAATTTCGTGATAAGCGTCATACATACTGGGCCTGATAAGATCATTCATAGCAGCATCAACGATTAAAAATTTTCTTTCTTCACCATCTTTTACATAAACTACTGTTGAGACTAATATGCCTGCATTACCAACTAAAAACCGACCCGGTTCAAGTATAATTCTGCAGCCAAGGTGTTCTGTAACTCGCCTAACCATTTTTGCATAATCACTCGGCAGCGGCGGCCGGTCATTACATTCGTATGAGATGCCAAGACCTCCGCCAAGGTCAAGACGAGTAATATGATGACCATCTCCACGCAAAAGTTCCACGAGACTTACTACACGTGTAAACGCTTCCTCAAAAGGTTCAAGTTCAGTAATTTGTGAGCCAATGTGAAGATCAAGCCCCACCAGATTAATTCCAGGTAACTTGGATGCCCTCTGACATATTTCGCGGATATTACCCCAAGGAATTCCAAACTTATTTTCTGATTTACCTGTCGAAATTTTAGCGTGTGTTTTTGCATCTACATCGGGGTTTACTCGAAAAGTAATATCCGCCATTTTATCCATGGAAGAAGCAACCTCACTTAATTGATAAAGCTCTGGTTCACTTTCCACATTAAACTGGTAAATATCTTGCTCAAGAGCAAAGGTCATTTCTTTAATAGTCTTGGCAACACCTGAATAAACAATTTTGAACGCAGGGATCCCAGCCTTTAGTACTCTTCTCATTTCACCTTCAGAGACAACATCGGCTCCAGCACCAAGGTCGCCAAGCGTTTTTATAACTGCTTGATTTGTATTTGCTTTTACAGCGTAACAAATAAGTAGGTCCGTATTACTAAATGCATTTTTTATCTGATTAAACTGGTGGGTAAGTGAAGCACTTGAATAAAGGTAAAATGGTGTGCCAATATTTTTAGCAATTTCTGAAATCTTAATATTTTCAGCATACATTTCGCCGTCTCTGTGTTCAAAAAAATTCATAAAATTATCTTCTTAATTATTATTACTTAGGTTTTCATAACCGGGGGGTGGTAATAAATCACCCCGTTTCCCACAAGAAATAGTCACAAAAATCAATGTAATACCCAATATCAATTTCATAATCTGTTTCATGAACACTCTATTCTTTCCTTTGCATTTGCCACTTGTTCCATCACCTTAAGTGGTGCTGTCCCACCATAGCTTACTCTGCTTGAAACTGAATTTTCAACACTTAATACATTAAATACATCATTGGTAATTTTTGGTTCAACCGACCGCATCTCTTCCAAGGAAAGACCATTAAGGTCGCAGCCCTTTTTTTCTGCTAATGCAACTAATGAGCCAGTGATGTGATGAGCATTTCTAAACGGTAGTCCAAGAACACGAACCACCCAATCAGCTAGATCTGTTGCGGTAATGAAGCCAATCTCAGTTGCGCGCTTCATCTCTTCAACGTTTATAGTCATGTCTTGCACCATGCCCGTCATAGCCGCTAAGATTAAGGAATAGGTTTCAACCACATCAAATGTTGCCTCTTTATCTTCTTGCATGTCTTTGGAAAATGTTAGTGGCAACCCTTTCATAGTGATGAGCAAACTATTAAGTGAACCGATTATGCGTCCGGATTTACCCCTACAAAGCTCAGCTGCATCAGGGTTTCGTTTTTGTGGCATAATCGATGACCCAGTAGTAAAACTATCTGACATTTCAATAAATTTAAACTGAGCACAGGACCAAGTGATCATTTCTTCAGCTAATCTAGAGACGTGGATTGCGCTAATAGCTGCAGCAGACATAAATTCGAGGGCGAAGTCACGGTCCGAGACCGTATCCATAGAGTTTGCTGTAGGTCTATCAAAACCAAGTGCATCAGAGGTTTGATACCTGTCAATTGGAAAAGATGTTCCAGCGAGCGCAGCGGCACCAAGCGGACATTCATTTAAACGCTTTCTTACGTCCTGGAATCTCCCTCGATCGCGTGTGAACATTTCAAAGTATGCAAGCATATGATGACCGAAAGTAACTGGTTGAGCGCTTTGAAGGTGAGTAAAGCCTGGAATAATAACATCCGCGTTTTGTTCAGCTTTTTCAACAAGAGCTAATTGAAGAGCTTTTAAAGCTTCATCCGTCTGATCGCAAGCCTGACGCACCCAAAGTTTAAAGTCGGTCGCAACCTGATCATTTCGAGAACGCGCGGTATGAAGCCGGCCTGCAGTTGAACCAATAATTTCAGTCAGGCGTGCTTCAATATTCATATGGATATCTTCAAGTTCCGCAGAAAATTGAAAATCGCCAGTATCAATTTCACCTTCTATTTTCTTTAATCCACTTTGAATGACTTTGGCATCTTCATCAGAAATAATACCTGTCGCGGCCAACATTCTACAATGTTCAATTGATCCCTGAATGTCTTGCCTATATAATAGCTTATCAAAATCGATTGAGGCATTAATTTTTTCCATTATATCGGAAACGCCGCCTTCGAAACGGCCACCCCATAGAGAGTTTGCTTTTGGTTTTCGAGTATCATTAGCCATTGTTAATTTCTCTAGTTTTTTATTAGGATTAAAATGAAAAATAAGTCTCTTTATATACTATCCATCATCGCTCTATTCATAGGTATTTTTTCTTTATATGATCTAGGCAATACGCCAAATAACGATATACCGCAAGGTCTTAACGCAGGCACAATGAAGAGATTTGTTTTTAGCAACACAAGGAGCCCTGCAACAAATGCTTCTTTTAAAGATGCTAATGGTAATGCAATGAATTTTTCAGATTTTAATGGTAAAGTAATTTTAGTTAATCTTTGGGCCACTTGGTGCGCACCTTGTATCAAGGAAATGCCAGATTTAAACGAGCTTCAAAAATCTTTTGAAAGTGACGAGTTTGAAGTTATCCTGATATCACAAAATTCTGACGGTATCGAAAGTTCGTTAGCGTTCCTTAGAAATAATAATATTAGCCACCTAACTACTTACATCGATTCCAACAGAAGTGTTGCACGAACTTTTAAAGCTAATGCACTGCCCACCAGTATCTTAATAAATGCCGAAGGCTACGAAGTCGGACGATTAGTAGGGCCAGCTGAATGGAACTCTAAGGGCGCTCAAAACCTAATCAATCATTTCCTTTTAAAGTCAAAGTCCCTTAGGTGAAAATAATTGTATTGACTGTTATGTTATAACGTTATAATATAACAGTCAATACAAACTTAAATGAGATTAGTGATTCTTAAAATGAATAATTATAAATATCGCACAAAATTTTTAACCCTTCCTTTTTTTATAACCGCGGCTAGCATAGCTTCGGCACAAGAGGTCAAACAAAGTGAACTCCACGACCACGGGCACGACGATGATGTTATTTTTGTAACATCATCACCGCATGGAAAGGGCAGTTTTGATATATTACAAGGAAGTAATGTGTTATCTGGCGATGATCTTAATAAAAAAATAGAAGCCTCAATCGGCGAAACTCTAGCTAATTTACCCGGTATCTCATCTAGCTTTTTTGGTCCAGGTGCCAGCCGACCAATTATCCGCGGACTTGGCGGCGATCGCATCCGTATTCTAATAAATGGCATTGGTAGCATCGATGCTGCCAGCACAAGTCCGGATCATGCTGTTGCCGGTGATCCACTCACGGCTGACCGTATTGAAATTATGCGAGGAGCCAGCACTCTTCTATACGGCAGTAATGCCGTTGGAGGTGTTGTTAATATTATTGACAGTAGGATCCCTAACGTCATACCTGATGGAGGTGTCAATGGAAAAGCCCGCCTCTCATTCGATTCTGTTAGTAATGACCGATCAGGTAGTGCCAGTATTAATGTTGGTATATCCAACAATATTGCACTTCATGTTGATGGCTATAAACGCCGTACAGGAAATTATACCATTCCTGGATTTGTCGAAAGTAAGGCCTATAGAGCCGCAGAAGAGGCCGAAGAAGAAGAAGGTCATGAAGGAGAAGAGCACGCTGAAGAAAAAGGAACAGTTAAAAATTCTGATGTAGACAACAAAGGTGGTACTTTTGGAATTGGGTGGATTGGTGAGAATGCAACATTTGGGGCTTCTTTCAGTTTGAATGATGGTAATTATGGTGTTCCAGGGCATGGCGCTCACGGTGAAGAAGAAGCGGAAGAAGAAGTTGTTCGTATTAATCTTGACCAAAAGCGTTTTGATTTAAAGGGCAATATTGAAAACGACTTTATGATATTCGAAGAAAGTCGAATTCGCTTTGGGTATGCAGACTACAAGCATATAGAGATGGAAAATGGTGCTGCTGGGACTACTTTCAAGAATAAAGGCTGGGAAGGTCGTATAGAACTGATCCAAAAACCCATAGGGGCCCTCCACGGTTCGATGGGTATTCAGCTTAGAGATCGGGAGTTCTCTGCGATAGGCGAAGAGGCGTTTGTTGCACCTAACAATACATTTCAGTGGGGTGTATTTGCCGTTGAAGAACTTGACTTAGATCCAGTTACTTTTGAAGTTGGGGGACGCTACGATCAACAGAAGACTAAAAATCTAACTCTCGGTACAAATAAAACATTTCATACCCTTAGTTTCTCTGCAGGGGCTGCTATTCATCCTACCGAATCAGACTTAGTCGGGATTAGTTTAAGCCGCTCAGAACGTAGTCCAACTCCAGAAGAATTATTTTCGAACGGACCCCATTTAGCCACTAGTGCCTATGAGGTTGGTAACATAAACCTCAAAACAGAAAAGGCAACCTCCGCAGAAATTACCTTTAAAAGAGATACAGGGGCATTTAGTAGTAGTGTGAATATTTATCATACTTGGTACAAAGACTATATTTATGAATATGCAACTGGCCTAAAAACAGATAAACTTAGCCGCTTTGAGTATAGAGCAAAAGATGCTAAATTTTACGGTGCGGAGTTAGAATTAAACTATACTTTAATCGAAACACAAGACTATAGTTTACATCTAAGTGGGTCTGCAGATTTTGTTCATGCGCGCTTTAGTAATAATGGCATCATTCCCCGTATGCCAGCGGCTAGTGGTAATTTTGGCATTGAATATAAAAGTGAAATATTTGATATTGGTGGAAATTTGGGTGTAACAGGCAGTACAAAAAAAACAGTCATAAGCATTCTTCCTACAGACGGCTACACAACTGTTGATTTATCAGCAACTTGGCGACCTTTTGGATCGAAGCGTGATTTAAATGTCAGGTTACAGGCCTTGAATATAACTAATGCCGAGCGTCGCCAACATACTTCATATCTGAAAGACACGGTACCCTTGCCGGGCCGGAACTTCCGACTGTCCATGAATTATGGTTTCTAAATAATCTTTAGTAGGGAGTTTTAAAACACGGTTTTCGGGGAAATTATTTTATTAAAGAGTGCATAATATCTTGAAAAAATTTCCCCCTAAGCCTGTTTAAACGCATAGTGTTTTCGGTGATGATAAATTTAATCACTTTCAACAAATGATTTTATAACAAAAATCCTTGACACAAGCGTGCTGAAGGCTATATTTCGCCCACTTTTAATAGTGAGAATAGATTCTCATATTTAAAGATGACATTCGTCATAACCCGGTCCATAAATATGAACAAAGTTCATTACCGGCTATGACCAGAAAATAAAATAGGAACAGATTATGTTTGCAGTCATCAAGACCGGCGCAAAGCAATACAAAGTTGCTGTCGGTGATGTAATTAAAGTGGAGAAGCTCGACGGAGAAGCTGGAACTGAAATATCTTTAGACACCGTACTCATGGTTGGTGACGAAAAAGGTGTTAAAGTGGGAACTCCTGCCGTTTCAGGAATTATTGTAACTGCAGAAATCCTCGAGCAGGCTAGAGCAGCTAAAGTTATCGTTTTCAAGAAAAAACGCCGCCAAGGTTACCGCCGTAAGGCAGGGCATAGACAGGAACAAACTGTCTTAAGGGTCATTGGTATTGGTAAAAATGCACCAAAGAAAGCCGCTCCAAAGAAAGTAGCCACTAAAATAGTAGAGCTCAAAGCTGAAGAAAAGGAAGCTCCGGCAAAGAAAGCTCCAGCGAAAAAAGTCGCTCCAAAGAAAGCGGCAGTGAAAAAACCTGCCGCTAAGAAAATAGCAACTAAAACTAAGGAGAAATAATAATGGCACATAAGAAAGCTGGTGGTAGTTCACGTAATGGTCGTGATTCAGCAGGGCGTCGCCTTGGTGTTAAAAAATATGGTGGTGAAGCCGTAATTCCTGGAAATATTATTGTTCGTCAACGTGGCACTAAATTTTACCCTGGAGACAACGTAGGTATGGGTAAAGATCATACACTCTTTGCTTTGACAGAAGGAAAAATTAAATTTTATAAAGGCAAATTAAAACGCAATTTCGTTTCTGTTGAATTACTCGCTTAGAATAGAATTCTACGCCATAAGAGATTTGAAAAAGGAGAATGATCAGTCACTCTCCTTTTTTTGCGACTAAACTAGACCAAATAATATATAGTTAAATACTTAACCAATAAAGTTCGGACCTAACATGAAGTTTCTGGATCAATGCAAAACATATATAAAATCTGGCGCAGGTGGCGTAGGGTGCTTGAGTTTTCGTCGTGAAAAAAGTGTGGAATTCGGAGGCCCTGATGGTGGAAGTGGGGGAATGGGTGGTCACATTATCATTGAAGCTGTCGAGGGCCTCAACACTCTTATCGACTACCGCTATAAGCAGCATTTTAAAGCAAGTAGAGGAATGCACGGCATGGGTCAAAACCGCACTGGAGCAAAGGGGCAAGATATCATCATGTCTGTGCCGGTTGGTACACAGATTTTCGATGAAAATAACGATGTCATGCTCGCAGACCTTACAGATGCCGGACAAACAATACTAATGCTCGAAGGTGGAAGAGGCGGAAGAGGTAATACAAGTTTTAAAACATCTGTAAATCAGGCTCCACGTCAAACTACACAAGGTGGTCCCGCGGAAGAAATGTGGATTTGGATGCAGTTGAAGTTAATGGCGGATACAGGGCTTGTTGGTTTACCTAACGCCGGAAAATCGACATTTTTATCAGCTGCAAGCCGGGCCAAACCAAAAATTGCTGACTATCCCTTCACCACACTCAAACCCCAGCTTGGCGTTGTATACGTGGATAAAAAAGAATTTGTTATTGCTGATATTCCCGGTCTCATAGAAGGTGCACATGAAGGACTTGGCCTTGGTGATCGCTTTCTTGGTCATATTGAACGTTGTTCAACCATCCTCCATGTCCTTGACGGAACAGGGGAAGAAATTGTAGATGCATATAAAACTATTCGTCATGAGTTAGAGCAATATGGCGAAGGACTTGCAGAAAAAAAGGAAATAATCGCCATCAATAAAATTGATGCGCTTGATGAAGAGTTGGTGAAGATGCTTACTAATGAACTTTCGCAGGTTACATCTTCACCTATTATGCCAATCTCAGGTGTAACTGGTGAAGGAATTACAGAAATGCTGCGAGCACTTCTTGAAAACGTGGAAAGTGTTCGGCACACTAACCGTATTATTCAAGAACAAGAAAACTTGCCCCCTGAGGAAGAAGAGGATGCCAGCTCTAAGAAATGGTCTCCAGTTTAAAATGAATATTAAACGTGATTTAGATATTCATGCAGAAGACCTCCGCTTTAAATCACTAAACAGGGTGGTTATTAAAATTGGTTCGGCACTACTGGTAAATGAAAATACGGGGAAAATTGCCTCTGATTGGTTATCAGGTATCGCTGCGGACGTTGCCAGGTTAAAAATGCAAGGTAAAGATGTTATCTTAGTTTCATCCGGCTCTATTGCCCTCGGCCGAAAAATTCTTGGCCTCAAGATGAGTAAAAAAATAGTTGAAAACCAGGCTGCTGCAGCCATTGGGCAAATCGAGCTATCTGCTACTTTTCGAGAAAAATTAGCAAACCATGATATCCCCGCCGCTCAGGTACTTCTCACCTATAGTAATACAGAAAATAGAGGCCAGTATCTAAATGCACGCGGCACAATTAACCGTTTGTTAAAACTTGGTGTTGTGCCAGTGATTAACGAGAATGACACTGTGGCAACAGACGAATTACGTTATGGTGATAATGACCGTTTAGCAGCCCGAGTTGCTACGATGTGCGAAGCTAATTTATTGATCTTACTTTCTGACATTAACGGCTTATATAGTCAGAACCCCAAAACAAATTCGAAGGCCACATTTATCCGTACGGTCAGAGAAATCACTCCCGAAATTGAAAAGATGGCCGGGGAACCGGTATCAACTGGTTTTGGAAGTGGCGGCATGATTACAAAAATCGCAGCTGCAAGTATTGCTACGACTAGTGGCTGTCATATGGTTATCTTAAACGGCACTATGAATAATCCGATTAAGACTTATTTAGAACAAGGCTCAAAAAAAGATAACGGCACCTGGTTTGAAGCATCAAGAATGCCACTAACTTCAAAGAAAAAATGGATTGCAAGTACACTTGCACCCGCCGGAACACTTGTTATAGACAACGGTGCATTAACAGCTCTTTCTAATGGAAAAAGCTTATTACCAGCAGGCCTTGTGAGTGTAAGTGGAAATTTTAAAAGGGGTGATACGGTCAAAGTTATCAATAATAATGGCACTGAGACCGCTCGCGGATTAGTAGCTTACACATCCAAGGAAGCAAAAAAAATTATAGGTGCACGAAGTAACGAAATTGAAGATATTCTTGGGTACAGCGGACAAGAAGAAATTATTCACCGCAGTGATATGGTAATGAGCCAAGGAAGAAAAAGTGATGAATAACGAAAATAATATAAAAATTCTTATTGAGAGTATTGGTAAAAAGGCCAAGAAGGCATCACAACAGCTTGCACTAGTACCCAACACCGTTAAGAATAACGCCTTAACGGCAGCAGCTCTAGAGATTAGAAGTGCTAAAGATGAAATCATAAAAGCTAATAAAAAAGATATGGATATTGGAAAGGGCCGCGGCCTTAGCACCGCCATGCTGGATAGGTTATTTCTTAATAGTGAACGCATTGAGGCTATGGCCTGCAGCATTGAGACTATCATCCAGCTCGAAGATCCTATTGGTAGTATTATAGGAGTAAATACTCGCCCAAATGGACTTCATATTTCAAAGATACGTGTACCTCTTGGTGTTATTGGTGTTATTTTTGAGTCTCGCCCAAACGTTACTGCCGATGCTGGCATTCTTTGCTTAAAGGCCGGTAACGCAGCGATTCTTCGTTGTGGCAGTGAAAGTGCCCACTCAAGTCGAGCGATTCATGCCTGTCTTGCCCGGGGACTAAAAAGTGCCGACCTGTCCGAAGATACCATTCAATTGATCCCCACCCAAGACCGCTCAGCGGTTGGTGAATTACTTCGTCTTTCTGACTATGTGGATGTAATTATACCACGTGGTGGAAAATCATTGATTGAGCGAGTACAAAATGATAGCCGGGTGCCAGTAATGGCTCACCTAAATGGTATTTGTCACATCTATATCGATGAAGATGCAGATATTAAAAAGGCAATAGCAGTAACTCTCAATGCAAAGATGCGCCGGACAGGTATTTGTGGTTCAGCAGAAACTCTGTTAATAGATAGTAACGTTACTGAACATAATAAAATAGCCATTTTAAAAGCCTTAAGTGATGAAAAATGCGAAATTCGGGGCGATAAATCTATCTGCACACTATTTACAAATGCTAAGGAAGCAACAGAAGCTGATTGGTGCACTGAATACCTCGATACAATTATTTCTGTACGCATTATTGATGGTGTCGATGAAGCTATCTCTCATATAGCCAAGTATGGCTCAAATCATACGGAAAGTATTATCACTGAAAATACAAAAAATGCTGAAAAGTTTTTAAATGAAGTTGATAGTGCAATTGTTATGCATAATGCCTCTACTCAATTTGCTGATGGTGGTGAATTTGGAATGGGAGCCGAAATCGGAATATCAACTGGAAAAATACATGCCCGTGGACCAGTGGGCCTAGAGCAAATAACTAGCTATAAATATCAGGTAAGAGGCAATGGACAAATACGACCAGAGTAAAAAAATAGGCCTACTTGGAGGATCATTTAATCCTGCACATAAAGGTCATCTCGAGATTAGCATCGCTGCACTTGATATTCTCGGCCTTGATGAAATCTGGTGGCTAGTTTCCCCACGTAATCCGCTCAAGTCAACAACTACTGAGGAAAATTTTATAGACCGATTCTCATCCGCTCAAAACCAAGCTACAGACCCCCGCATTAAGGTGAGTGATATTGAAAATAAATTTGGGACAACCTATACAATTGATACTTTAGAGCAGATTAAAATAAATATGAGAGATGACCATTTTATATGGTTAATGGGAGCAGATAATTTGGTCCAGTTTCATAAATGGAAAGATTGGAAGAAGATAGCTAATACGGTTCCGTTTGCGATTTTTAACCGTCCCAGTTATTCTAGAAAGCTCTTGGAGAGTGTTGCGGCAAAGGCATTAAAAAATGTTCGAGTTCCCTTAGAACAGGCCAATACTCTATATAGTTTAACGCCGCCGGCATGGATTTTTTATGAATTAAGTCAAAATCCATTGTCCTCAACAGAAATAAGAAATAATAATATTTAATAACAAGAGGTTACATACTTTACAGTGCAAGATACAACAGAGTTAAAGGACGCGTCAGATCCCATTCAATCATTCAGCAGTGCTGAACTTCTGCAATTCGTTATCACTTCACTAGAAGACGATAAAGCAGAAGATATTATCAACATAGATCTAAAGGGGAAAACTAGCATCGCCGATTCGATGATAATCGCATCAGGCCGCTCCACAAGACAGGTCGCTGCAATAGCAGATCACCTTTACCGCAAACTTAAGCATGGGCCCAATGGTTGCAAGCTTGAGGGTATGGAAAAAGCTGATTGGGTACTGCTGGATGCAGGAAGTATTATTATTCATATTTTTAGACCAGAGGTTCGTACTTTTTACAATCTTGAAAAGATGTGGGCTGTCGATTTTACACCTGAAAAAATGTTAGCCTCATCAGTTGATGCGCAGAAATAATGAACATCCACATTATTGCCGTTGGCAGAATGAAAAAATCTGCAGAATATGATCTACTAAAAACCTATTTGAAGCGCTGTCCGTGGAATATTAAGATTATCGAGGTCGAAGAAAAAAGGGCCCTTAAGGTTGGGCCTAGAATGCTACGGGAAGCGGAACTTCTATTAAAAGCCATACCCCAAAGTGCTATCATAATTGCCCTTGATGAACGTGGTGAAAAGTTACGCAGCACTAATTTTGCCAGTAAAATCAGCAAGTGGCAAGATCAAGGGATAGCAAACCTAGTCTTTCTTATTGGCGGAGCCGATGGATACGATGAAAAAATTAAAAGCCGTGCGCATTCTCTAATCTCTTTTGGAGATATGACCTGGCCACACATGATGGTCAGAGCAATGCTTTGTGAGCAACTCTATCGGGCTTCAGCTATACTTTCAGGCCATCCTTATCATAAAGACTAGAAATATTAAGCTACACAGAAAATCACACTTTATATTATTCTTTAAAAATATATTATCCTTTAAATATATTGTCCTTTAAAAAAAATTAGTAGTATAGTTGGCACATGAATAAAACAATTTTAAAACCAACAAAACCAGTAATTTTATGTATACTTGATGGGTGGGGTGCTCGTGAGAGTACTGAAAATAATGCTATAAAATTAGCTAATACGCCCAACTATGATGCACTAATTGCAGATTTTCCCAACTCCCTTTTACAAACGTCCGGCAAGGCTGTAGGCCTTCCCATTGGGCAAATGGGAAATTCAGAAGTTGGGCATATGAATATTGGTGGGGGTAGGGTCGTTAAACAAGAACTACCCCGAATTGACGAAGCTATTTCAAATGATCGCCTTAAAGATATTAATTGTTTAAAAAAATCAATAGTAGCACTTAAAAAAACCAACGGTACTTGTCATATCCTTGGCCTCATATCACCCGGGGGAGTTCATGGACATCAAGATCACATCGTTGCCCTAGCTCGTGAGTATTCGAAAGCTGGCATTCCTGTTGCCATACACGCTTTTACTGATGGTCGTGATGTCCCACCGAAAAGTGCTCTTAGATTTATTAAGAAATTCGAAGATGATATTGCCGAACTGGAAAATGTCCACATAGTAACCGTCTCTGGTAGATACTACTCCATGGATCGTGACAACCGGTGGGACCGTGTAATAAAAGCTCATTTAGCAATATCTGGCGGTACAGGACATCATTTTGAATCATCTATTTCTGCCGTAAACCATGCATATCAAACCAACCTCTCTGATGAATTCATCGAACCGAGCATCATTGCAAATTATGCAGGTATGCATGACGGTGATGCGATCGTTTCAAGTAACTTTCGGGCTGATCGAGCTCGTGAGATTATGGCGACTTTTGTCGATCCTAGTTTTGATGGTTTTAAAAAACCAAAAAATGTTATTTTATCCGCAGCCATTGGCATGAGCAAATATTCCAATCATCTTTCCAGTCATATGGAATGCCTCTTTCCGACAGCAGCCCTTCAAAATACATTGGGGGAGATCATCTCTGAGCAAAACCTCACCCAACTGCGGATTTCGGAAACAGAAAAATATGCTCACGTAACCTTTTTCTTTAATGGTGGTAACGAAGATTTGTATCCCGGTGAAGAACGTATATTAATTCCCTCACCAGATGTAGCTACTTATGATACTAAGCCAGAAATGTCAGCACTAGAATTAACAAATAAGTTGGTAGGTGCAATCCTTTCCGAGAAATTTAATCTTATCGTCGTGAACTATGCAAACCCGGACATGGTTGGACATACTGGAGTTCTTGAGGCTGCTCTTAAGGCAGTTGAAACAATCGACGATTGTCTCGGAAAACTCAGAGAAGCATTAGAAAAGGTCGGGGGTTCAATGTTGGTGACAGCAGATCATGGTAATATTGAGCTAATGAAGGATCCATCTACAGGAGTGCCTCATACCGCTCATACCACAAATCTCGTACCCTTTATTTTAATAAATGACCAAGTGCGCTCAAGTGATCTGATAGCACTAGAAAATGGTGCCCTATGTGATATTGCTCCTTCCATTTTATCGCTAATGAAGCTTGAGCAACCATCGAGTATGACTGGGCGAAGTCTTATAAAGTCTAAAATGGATGGAGCTTAGCCATTTCAAACACAAAATTTAGATTTTTTAATAAAAGAATGCTGGTTAGTTTTACATTTATTACTATCGTTTTGATTTTAACAACCATTCCTGCGTCTAAACTTGCGGCTCAAATACGAGAAAACAATCAAGAAAATACAACTAAACTTCAAACTCTTCGTAAACAAATAAAAAAATCTTCTGAACGCGCAGTTGTCCTTGAGGACCAAGCACGAGAAATTCGCGAAGAAATTTCTCTAATTCAAAAAAACTTGATAAATTCTGCTGCAAAAATACAAATCATTGAGGAGGATATTTTTATTAAAGAGGATAATCTATTAGATCTTCGAGTTCGTGAATTAGAATTAAAAAAAAATCTAAGTACAAAAAATTTCGAAATGGCGTCAACGTTAGGTGCAATGCAGCGACTTAGTTTGCAAAAAGCTAACATTGTCGCCTTTAAGCCAAACGATGCGTTAAGCACTCTCCGCACTACTTCTTTACTGAAAGTAATTTTACCTAATCTAAAAAACCGCGCCAACATTATTGAGAACGACTTATCCAATCTAGATAATATACGGGCTGAGATGCGTCAGCAGAGTGTTGAATTAAGAAACAATAGAACAAAGCTAGTTACTGCAAATAATGAAATTGATGATCTTCTTAAAAAGCGTCTAGGCCGACAAAGTAATATTGAATACTCCACACAAAAAGAACGAGAAAGATTAAGGATTTTTGCTGAAACAGCCATTAGTTTAGAGGACCTAATAAAAAAAATAGCCTCTGAAATTATTCTCCGTGAAGAAGCTGCTATAACTGCACAACAAGGCCTTAGAGACAAACCAAATCATAAACATATCTTTGTTTCGACCGCCTCCATATCTACCCCAAGAAGCAGTCTGTCTTTTGCTCGGGCAAAAGGCAATATAGCGTTGCCAGCTCGTGGTTCAATCAATCAAATTTATAATCAACTACTTCCAACAGGGCAAAGAGCAAAGGGCATTATTATTAATACGCATAGCGGCGCTCCTGTGGTTGCTCCCCATGACGGACATATTGTTTTTTCAGGGATATTTCGTTCCTACGGACAACTCTTGATTATTGACCATGGAGAAGGGTATCATACACTTCTATCCGGCATGAAAAATATTAATGGTATTGTAGGACAATCAATATTAAAAGGTGAGCCAGTGGGACAAATGTCCATAGAAAAATTTTCGTCTGATTCCAGTCATAAACTTTATGTGGAATTAAGACAAAAGGGAAAACCAATTAATCCCATGTTATGGATTATGGCTATAGATCGCGCTGTAAAGTAACGGAAAGATATTTTGTGATGAAAAAATTATTTAAAACGAGCCTATTTGTGATTAGTATTTTCTACTCCAATATGAGTATGCAAGCACACGCAGAAAAGTCTGAAACATACAATCAACTGAATTTATTTGCTGATGTATTTGAACGCATCCGTTCACAATATGTTAAAGAAGTTGAAGATGAAGAATTAATCGAAGCTGCTATTAATGGCATGCTGACCTCTCTTGACCCACATTCAGCCTATTTAAACTCAAAGAAATATGAAAATATGCGTGTCCAGACCAGCGGAGAGTTTGGTGGTTTGGGTATTGAAGTTACAATGGATAAAGGCGTTATTCTTGTTGTTTCTCCAATAGATGACACCCCCGCTGACCGTGCTGGTATCGAGGCTGGAGATTACATCACAAGGATTAATGGAGAGCAAATAAATGGTTTAACCTTAAATGAAGCTGTTGAAAAAATGCGTGGTAAGGTAGGTACAGATATCAAGATTAGCATAGCTAGAAAAGACGAGAATAGCCTTATCGAGCTAACCCTGACGCGCGCTATTATTGAAGTAAAGTCAGTCCGCCATCATATTGAAGATGAGGTTGGATATATCCGTATTTCATCCTTTACAGAAAAAGCAACTCCCGGATTACGCGAAGCTATATCGGAAATTAAAAAAGAACTTGGTAATAATATGCAGGGGATTGTTCTTGACCTTAGAAATAATCCGGGTGGGTTATTAGACCAAGCTATTGATGTAACCAATGTGTTCCTTGATCGCGGCGAAATTGTATCAACAAGAAACAGAAATGATCAAAATATTCAACGATATAATGCCAAATCTGGAGATAGTATTGATAGTAAGCCTTTGGTAGTTTTAATTAATGGTGGCTCTGCATCAGCTTCTGAAATCGTCGCCGGTGCACTACAAGATCACGAACGGGCTGTTATTTTAGGAACTAAATCGTTTGGCAAAGGCTCAGTTCAAACTGTTATTCCTCTTTCCATTGATGGTGCCATGAGTTTAACAACCGCTTACTATTTCACACCTTCTGGTAATTCAATCCAGGGCGAAGGTATCCTGCCAGATGTCGTTGTTGAACAACTCCGCCTTGAGAATAAAGAGACTGTCGAGAACCGTCGTAGTGAATCCAGCCTTCGAGGAAGCCTGGCTAACCCAAACACTGCCCAAGAAGAGGATCAAGCAGAAAAGACTGACGATCTGGATGAGCTTGATGATACAGAAGAGCCTATAATTAACGACTCATTAAATGGGATAAAACCTGAGCAAGAAGCGGGTAACAATATAATTCAACGTACTACAACTGCACAGGACGATTACCAACTCAACTTCGCACTCAATCTCATTCGTGGCATGGCTATAACTAGCAACAATTAAACAACAACAAATTTTATATTAGAACTCAATGTTAAATGAACCTGAATTACAGACGGCAATGCGGCAACAATTAATTAATCCACTCAGGTTAGCTTGGGGATTAGTTATTTTTTTGATTATTATCATTATAGCTTGGGCAGTTCTATCTGATGAGCACCAGGCCACATCAAACATACCCTCCAAGATTCCTATAACTATTCTTACTTCAACAAATGGTGAGGATGAGAATATTTCAAGAATTATAACAACTTATCCCATTTCAGTTATTACAGATGGAATTGAAAAGCCTAACCTAAAAATATTAAAAATCCAATTAGCCACACAACCAGAGAGTTTTATTACAAAACCTTTAATCAGAATACCTCTTCCAATACTTAGCGCTGAAAGCCCTTTGCAAAGAACCATACAGGTTCCTATAGATGAAAATATTTTAATTGAGAGTAATCATAAACCCCAATCTACTCAAAAACAGATAGGCTCTATCGCATGGAAAGAATATGCGCAACCTTTCATAGGAAGCAAAGATTTACCCCAGATTACCATTATAATCACCGATATTGGTCTTAGTTTGAATAATAGCAATGAGGCTATTAATACGCTACCAGGACAGGTTGGCCTTGCCTTATCACCGTATGCTAGAAATATTCAATCCTGGATGGATAAGGTTCGAAAAACAAATCACGAAGGCTTTTTGATGATCCCAACCGAGCCCCTTAATTATCCAAATAACGATCCAGGACCACACACTCTAATGACTAATGATGGTCCCATTAATAATTTAGCCAAACTTGATTGGCTACTTAGTCAAGTTACAGGTTATGTAGGTGTTATTAATCATATGGGTTCGAAATTTACAACTTCAGAAGAAGCCCTCACACCTATCCTTACCGAGCTCCAAAATAGGAATCTCATGTTTGTCGATAGCCGGTCTACCAGGTTCAGCGTGGCCTCTCAGATTGCACAGAACTTGGGTATGCCCAGTGCCAAAAATAACCGTTATATTGACAACGTTCTAACTTCAGTAGAAATTCAAAAACATTTAGGGGAACTTGAAAAAACTGCAGTAAGGTTAGGCACAGCGCTCGGCCTTGCTCGCGCGATTCCACTTTCAATAAATGAAATTTCCGAATGGGCAGGTACACTAGCCAACAAAGGAATAGAGCTTGTTCCAGTTACCGCAATCGCAAATCGACAATGGATTAAATAATGTTAAAAAGAAGTATAGTTCTTCCTTACCGTCCCTGTGCAGGCATTATGCTCCTTAATAATAAAGGAAAAGTCTTTGTGGCACGAAGAATAAATACAGATGTTGAAGCCTGGCAAATGCCTCAGGGTGGAATTGATAATGGTGAGGATTCAAAGGCTGCCGCTATTCGCGAATTAGAGGAGGAAACAGGTATCACACAAGCTGATATTATCGCCGAGTACCCGGACTGGCTTACTTATGATCTACCAGATGAACTCTATGGAAAAGTATGGAAAGGACATTACGGTGGCCAAACAATGAAGTGGTATGTGATGCGCTTCCGCGGCGAAGACAGCGACATAAATATTAAAACCAAACAACCGGAATTTTCATCTTGGAGATGGGTTGATATGAAAGATCTTAAAAAAATAATAGTACCCTTCAAACGAGATATATATATAGCCCTTTCTGAAAAATTTTCTTACCTTACGGAATAAGCAATGATCAACAACAAAAATATAATTTTACCTGTAATGACTATTCTGAAAAAATCTTATTTGATGGTCTTTAATAATATTAAAATTTGGCTCATATACTCGTATATTTTAGCTATACCTATTTTTCTTTTATCAACTGTATTATCACAGCTAAATTATAATTTTCTATCACTTAGCTTTTACATAACCATCTGTTTTATAGTTTTGATCTCTATAAATATTTTTTTCTATCGGGTCTTTGCTCTACCCAAAAAAGATCTTTTTAAAATTGACATAGGTGAATTTATTAAATCATTTTTAAAAATGGCAACTTACCTATTGGCGCTGCTATGCGTTTTGTTTCTAGCTATTCTAACATTAGGGTTATTATTAGGTCTCATAGTAAGTATTGTTGAAGAAGTAGCTGGAAAAACTGCATTAAGCGAAGCACTTTTAACTACACTAGTTACTATAGTTATGTTGGTTTTTATTCTTCTTATAACAATGAGGGTTCAGCCAACCTTTATAAGTATAGCTTTAAATAAGACTATTCTTCCTATGAAATCCGCCTATTACTATACACGTGATAATAATAGGCGGATCATAGTTATTGGTCTGCTTAGTTTTATTCCTGCAATGATACCATCTATAGTCGGGGTAATGATAATAGATGTAGTTGGTCCCTCAGACCTTCTCTCATATTTTCTATTTCCATTCCTCTTGTTGCCTAGTATTATAATTATAAGTTCTGGGATAACAATTTATGAGTTGTTAGTTCCCGAAGACCTTGAGAATGAAAATTATATAACGGATATTACAGTATAATATGAAGCAGGGTTACAACAAACTGTCCATAAATAACAGCCTCCAAGATACGTATTCTTGTCTTTGGAATTACAAATGGTATCATTTAATAATTTCGTTACTCGCTTTTTTACCATTTACGCTAACTGGATATTTGGGATTTTTTGATCCATTTTATTTACCACGCACCTCACATGAAATAGTTCCAGCAGGCTATAATTTATCTTTATGTTACTTTATATTAACGACATTATTATGGACAGTTCCTTGCTTAGTTTTTTGGTATAGGCTTTACCTTCTCGGTCCAGAAAATCTTCTTCGATGGAAAATATGGCCCATTCTGACACGTAGCTTTATTATTGTAACGAATTTTCTATTTCTGCTGGGGCTCTTTTCATTGTTAACCATTGCCTTTTTGACAATCCTAGCATTCATTGTTAATTATCAAAGTCTCAATAATATAATTTCTAATTTTATAGAGCTTACCGACTACGAACTCCTGCGCTATATCGTCATAATCTCCATAACTGGCATGATTACTTACCTTGTGTTCTTACGTTTTAGCCTAGCCATATGTGCTCGTACAATCGGTAAACGAATTGGATTTATCACATCTTGGCGTCTAACCAAAAATAATACTTTTAAAATGTTTTTGAGTTTTGTAGTTGTTTTTATGCCAATTTTAGGATTAACATTTGGAATTCTAAATATTTATGGAATAATTATGGAGTTTTATGTTTTATCATCCGAAAAATTTTTAAACTCAAATTTTTACATACATACTTTTATTTTAGCACCAGTATTTACCCTGCCTATCTCAGCAGTATGTTCTCAATGCGCAGTATTTTATAGACATTGTGGCGGTGAAAATTACACGCAAGACAACTAAAACCATCTAAAAATTTATGCTACTTCGCTATCCAATACTTCTATTATAGAAGCTATGCCATCCCTAGCCTTTTCAGCGCGTGCTTTAGTATCATTATCTTTTGCATGTAGGACAGTTTCTTCAAGATTCTTAAACTCAGTAACGTAAGTCTCTCTATCAACCTCCGCTAGAGGCCTAGCTATCTCGGCAAGAATTATAAGGCCCTCAGAGTTCACTTCAGCAAAACCCCCAACAACGAGTAGTTTTTCAGCGTCACTATCGTTATGCACCTCTATAATACCGGTACGAAGCGTTGAAACTAATGGTGCATGTTTTGGTAGCACCCCAAAGTCACCTTCAGTACCTGGAACAACAACCATATCAACATCAGCTGACTTAAGAAGTTTTTCTGGCGAAACCAATTCAAAATGAAGCTTTTCAGCCATAGATGTGTATTCCTTATTATTTATGCTGCTTCAGCAGCCATTTTCTTCGCCTTTTCAACAGCATCATCGATACCCCCAACCATTAGAAAGGCTGCTTCCGGAAGGTCATCATGGTCACCTCTTATAATCTCTTTAAAACTACGAATTGTATCTTCAAGAGCTACGAACTTACCAGGCATATTAGTGAATACTTCAGCCACATGGAATGGCTGTGACATGAAACGTTGAACTTTACGGGCGCGTGAAACAATAAGTTTGTCATCCTCTGAAAGCTCATCCATACCAAGAATTGCGATGATGTCCTGAAGTGATTTATATTTTTGAAGTATTTCCTGAACTTCACGTGCAATATTATAGTGCTCATCTCCCACAATCTCAGCACTAAGAATACGTGATGTTGAGTCAAGTGGGTCCACAGCAGGATAAATTCCAAGTTCGGAAATAGCGCGGTTAAGAACTGTAGTAGCGTCTAAATGGGCGAATGAGGCAGCAGGCGCTGGATCGGTTAAATCATCGGCTGGAACATAAATAGCCTGAACAGAAGTAATAGATCCTTTGTTTGTAGAAGTAATACGTTCCTGCAAAGTACCCATATCTGTTGCAAGAGTTGGTTGGTACCCCACAGCAGAAGGAATACGACCGAGAAGTGCAGATACTTCTGCTCCAGCTTGTGTAAAGCGAAATATATTATCTACGAAGAAAAGTACATCTTGGTTTTCTACGTCACGAAAATACTCCGCAACAGTCAGGCCAGAAAGTGCAACACGGGCACGGGCTCCTGGAGGTTCATTCATTTGACCATAGATAAGGGCTACTTTTGAATTATCTCCCTCGAGATCAATAACTTTACTTTCTATCATTTCATGATAAAGATCATTTCCCTCGCGGGTACGCTCTCCCACGCCAGCAAATACAGAGTAACCGCCAGAACCAATCGCAATGTTATTAATAAGTTCCATTATTAGAACTGTTTTGCCAACACCCGCGCCGCCGAACAAACCAATTTTACCACCTTTCGCATAGGGAGCAAGTAGATCAACAACCTTAATGCCAGTTACTAGAATTTCTGATTCAGTGGATTGATCAATAAATTCCGGGGCCTCCGCGTGGATAGGGGATGTTTCCGTATGACCAATGGGGCCACGTTCATCAATCGGCTCACCAATTACATTCATGATACGACCAAGTGTTTTTGGACCAACCGGCACTGAAATTTGTGCCCCAGTATCCGTTACAGGCATACCACGGACCAGCCCGTCTGAGCTATCCATCGCAATAGTTCGTACGGTATTTTCTCCAAGATGTTGTGCAACTTCAAGAACTAGACGGTTACCATTATTATCAAGCTCTAATGCAGAAAGAATAGCTGGAAGGTTGCCGTCAAACTTAACGTCAACAACCGCGCCGATTACCTGAACTACATAGCCTTTATTTTTTGTTGTCATAATTTTATTAACTCCTGGGATGTTTTACCCGCTCCATTTATCTTAAAGCGCTTCCGCGCCCGAAATAATCTCAATAAGTTCGTTTGTAATTACAGCCTGACGTGATCTATTATATGTCGTACGAAGGCTATCAATCATATCGCCAGCGTTACGAGTTGCACTATCCATCGCTGTCATGCGAGAACCCTGTTCACTGGCCGCATTTTCTAGTAATGCACGGAAAAGTTGAATACCAACATTACGAGGTAGCAAATCTTCCAAAATTTCATTTTCATCTGGTTCATATTCATAACAAGCACCAGCCAGGTCCGTCCCACCTTCTTCATTAATTGATGCCGGGATGAGTTGAAGCGGTGTTACAATTTGCGTCAGTACATTAACAAACTTAGCAAAGAATAGCGTACAGACATCAAATTCACCCGCCTCAAATTTATCAATGATCCGGATCGATATTGGAGCTGCATCTGTAAATGCTAGGTTTTT
>ENA-OSJC01000068-OSJC01000068.1-marine-metagenome-genome-assembly--contig:-NODE-68-length-100909-cov-10.611859_pt1 | contig 100909 bp, 98 predicted proteins | sample MGYA00237885_ERZ534234 | MGnify/ENA primary metagenome ERZ534234 (study PRJEB26413, sample SAMN06343907) | marine metagenome | isolation source: coastal waters | place: Atlantic Ocean: West Antarctic...
AAATTATTTCTATCTATAAAATATTCAGAAGAAAGAAACTTGTTCATTTTATCAAATCGAGTAGCTGGATCATAAGTCGCCTTATTAATATGTTCAAACATTTTAGTCGTATCTACAGGGTCATTCTCTGTGATCACAACAATAATCCTACTTAACTCTTTACCATTTTTATCTAAAAGAGTAGGTGCCATTGAAGCATTTGGCCTACCGTTTTCTATTCTAAAAGCTTGAATTCTAGATTGACATTGCCAATCTAAAAATTTTTCTCTTAATATTTTTGGTGTTAACATTTTTTAACAGTTCAGTGTTGTATTTCTTTCCCATTCCGAAAGATGTTTATTATAAGTATCCCATTCTCTATATTTTAATTTTACGTAACTATCAACAAATTGGTTTCCAAAACCTTCTCTAATTATTTTAGATGCGTCAAAATTTCGAATTGAGTCTAATAAATTTAATGGCAATTTCTTAACTTTTCCTGCTTTATGACTTTCTGTATACATATTTATATCCAGCCTTTTTCCCGGATCTCTTTTATTGATAACTCCATCTAATCCTAGAACTAAACTACCCGCTTGAAGTAAATAAGGGTTTACGGCACCATCCATTAGTCGTAATTCAAATCTCCCAGGACCTGGAACTCGAACCATATGTGTTCTATTATTCCCTGCCCAAGTAATGGAACTTGGTGACCACGTAGCTCCAGAAGTTGTAACAGAACCATTAATTCTTTTATAACTATTTACGGTTGGATTAAAAATAGCAGCCATTTTGTCCGCACTTTCAACCACCCCACCTAGAAAATGATAACCGGATTTAGATAGGCCTAATTCATCTGTTTTATCTAAAAATAAATTTTTCTTTCCTGCTTTGTCCCAAACTGAAATATGACTATGACAACCATTGCCCGTAAGGTTCAAGAAAGGTTTGGGCATGAAAGTTGCTCTCATACCATGTTTTTCAGCAATTGATTTTGTCATAAACTTAAAAAAAACATGTCGATCAGCTGTCGTCAAACAATCAGAAAAATCCCAATTCATTTCAAACTGACCATTGGCATCTTCATGATCATTTTGATATGGCTTCCAACCCAATTCAATCATTGCATCACATATTTCTGTGATAATATCGTATCTTCGCATAAGCGCTGCTGAGTCATAACAAGGTTTTTCTTGAGTATCTTTTTCATCAAAAAGTGCTGTACCATCTGAATTAACAAGAAAATATTCACACTCTACTCCGGATTTCATATGCATTCCTAATTTTTTTGCTTTCTCTATTTGATTTTTTAAAGCAATTCTAGGTGAGGCTTCGACCGGTTTCCCATTTATATATAAATCAGCTGCTACCCAAGCAGCTTCTTTATTCCATGGTAATTGAATAACGCTATCTCCGTCAGGTATTCCGAACATATCTGAGTCAGCTGGAGACATATCAAGCCATGTAGCAAAACCAGCAAAACCTGCCCCCTCTGATTGAATTTCGTCAATCGCTGTAGCGGGTACTAATTTAGATCGTAGGACACCAAACATATCCACAAAACTAACAAAAAAGTATTTAACACCGTTTTTTTTTGCAAATTGATGTAAATTTATAGACATATTTTAGGCCTTTCAGATTTAATTATTGTCCAATTTTGATCAAAAAGATAAAGAAAATCAATGTTTTTTTTAATTATTATTTAATTTATCCTTCTATTTTTACTGTAAGATAAGTGTTAATTAAAATAAGTACAACGATTCGGAGGGATTAAGTATGGATAATGAACTTTCGGCACTGAACGTTATATTTACCGAAGCTTATTACTGGATAACAGTAGTCATGATGTTTTTAATTCATGTTGGCTTTTGTATGTATGAAGTAGGTGTCTCACGATATAAAAACCATCAACATACGTTGATGAAAAATACACTGATCATCCCATTAGTCACAATTACTTTCTACTTTTTTGGCTGGTGGATATATTTTGCATTTCCAAATGGACCATTTATTAATGGTGGATTAGAAGATGCATCTTTTGCTACAGCAGTTGCTGTAGAAATGACACCAAATATGTCAGATCATATTATGGGTGTTTTCTGGGCTGCTTTTCTTTTATTTTCATGGACAGCTGCTTCTATTGTATCTGGTGCAGTCATAGAAAGAATTAGAACAAGTGCATTTTTAATTCTTGCTGTTTTAATTGGTTCATGTATGTGGATTATTGATGCTGCCTGGGGATGGCACCCTAACGGTTGGATGGTCCAGTTACTCGGTTATCATGATGCTTATGCGTCTGGTGTGATTCATGCTATCGCAGGTGGTTTTGCTCTAGGTGTGCTAGTTGTTTTAGGCGCAAGAATTGGTAAATTTAATAAAGATGGTTCTGCTAATACTATTATCCCAAGAAGTCCTTGGTTGGTAACAGTAGGTATCTTTCTAATTTATACTGGTTTTTGGGGTTTTTACGCTGCTTGTAATGTTCCTATTTATAACGCAGGTGCTGATTATGGTGGTGGAGCAGATCTCTTTACTGCTACGAACATTTACCTTCAGCCAACAACACTCAGTGGAATTACAATCAACTTCCTGATGTCTTTATCAGGCGGTATGTTAATTGGTTATTTAGTTAGTAAGGGCGATTCCTTCTGGACTTACTCACTAGGTCTTGCGGGTATCATTGGTGCCTCTTGTGGTAATGATGTTTATCATCCCTACCAAGCTATGATTATCGGCGGTGTAGTTGCTTACTGTGCTTACAATCTTCATCATTGGGTTGAAAATAAATATAAAATTGATGATGCTGTTGGAGCAGTGGCCGTTCACGGGTATGCTGGAGTAGTAGGGCTTTTAATCTCTGGTTTTGTTCTTTGGGGTATGCCGGCAACACCATATGGTGATGCAGTAGTAACACCTTGGGGTCAAGCTATTGGAGCATTTATCATGTTCTTTGTATTAGGCTTTTTGCCTGCTTGGATTGGTGCAAAAATTCTCAATAGTATGGGAATGCTAAGAGTGCCAAGAGAAGCAGAGTTAGCAGGTCTAGATATCATAGAAATGGAATCTCGATCTAATGATCAGGCTGCATTTATTAAAGCTGAAAGGGGTGAATAATGGCAACTACTAACTATACATCTTATGAAAACCTAGCAGATATAACAATTCTGTCTCCTTTTCCGGGGTCAGGATCAATACTGCTTATGTTTGTGGTTTGCTTTGTCTTTTGGATTGTTTTCCATGTGAAGCAAATTAATGCTGAAAATAAGCACTATGATGAAATAAAACGAAAAGGTTTTGATTCATCGAGCGCTGATAAAATGAGCGACTAAATATAAAAATAGACCTGGGGAGTATATCTCCCCAGGCAAGCAAACTATGACAAAAAAAAATACTAGACCTAGAAAATTTGAAAATGTTCCTTTTCCCAAGGCTACTGGCGGTTTGGTTATTGCTATAATTTTAATATGTAGCTTCGTTATTGCGGATTTATTTAATTTAATTTAATTATTTCATGGTATTTCAATTGATGAATATTTTGGAAATAAAGTTAGCCGTCAAAATGAAATTACTGATTATTTAAAGAGTATTAATTTTTAAAAGAAATTTTAAAAATTCTTTTCTTTCCAATTTTTAAAATAGAACCTTCATCTTTATCTGTTATTTCATGATTAATGTCATTAATTGCAATATCATTGATTTTAATTCCACTATTTTCAATCATTCTCTTTGCTTCAGATTTAGAAGTTATTAGATTATTTATAGCTAAAATATCAGTTAATTTTAATGAAACGTCATTATTAATCTGAATTAAATCAACATCTTGATCAAAGTTCTTATTTTCAAATAGGTCTGTTGCTTTTTGCTCTGCGGCCAATGCATCTTCTTTAGTGTGGCAATCAGCTGTAACTACCAAAGCTAATTTCTTTTTAGCTCTATTAATATCTTCCTTTATTAGAGATGTAATTTCTTCTTTGTCTAAGTCTGAAAATATTAGTAAAAGTTTTTCAACATCTTTATCATCAACATTTCTCCAGTACTGAAAGAAATCAAATGAATTAAATTTTTCTTTATCAATCCAAACAGCTCCTTGTTCAGTTTTACCCATTTTTTTTCCAGAGGAAGTAGTCAAAAGGGGGGTAGTTAATCCGTATGAATTTTTTTTGCTAATTTTAGAAATTAACTCTATACCTAAAACTATATTGCCCCATTGATCAGAACCGCCGATTTGAAGAGAGCAATTATTGTTTTTATTTAAATAGTAGAAGTCGTAACTTTGAAGAACCATATAATTAAATTCTAAAAAAGATAAAGACTGTTCTCGTTTTAATCTTTCTTTAACGCTCTCAAACGTTAACATTCTATTAATTGATAAGTGACTACCTACAGTTCTTAGAAGTTCGATATAATTTAAGTTTGATAACCAAGTATCATTATTTACATACGTTATATTATCTTTGTAATCTCTAAAGTAGTGATTAAAAATTCTTTTAAAATTTTCTATATTATTATTAATCGTCTCATATTCTAAAATTTTTCTAGATTCATCTTTTCCCGAAGGGTCTCCAACTTTTGTAGTACCACCACCTAATAAAATAATAGCTTGATGTCCTAATTTGACTAACTGCTTGATAGCTCTTAACTGTACAAGGCTACCCACATGAAGAGCATCTGAGGTGGCGTCAAAACCAATATAAAAGGATGATTTTTCTTTATTTAGCTGCTTGTTAAGTTCTTCCTCATTGGTACATTGATGGAATAAGTGCCTATCTTTAAATTGTTGTATATAATCAACCATATTTAATAGTTAACATAATTTTGAATTAATAAAATGGAATATATTGCCCTTGGATCAATGTCAGGTACTTCTTTAGATGGTATTGACCTTAGTATTATTAAAAGTAATGGGCTTGATAGTTTTCAAGAAATTGACAATCTTTTTGAACCTTATTCAGCAGATCTTAAAACTGAAATTCATCGAGTTATAACTGATGGCTATCTATTAAATCCTAATCTACCGTCTCTAATCTCAAATGAGTACTTGAATTCAATTGATAAAATCATAACCAGAAATAAATCATTAAATATCGATATCTTAGGTGTTCACGGACAAACAGTATTTCACGATGAAGCTCTGAAAATATCATTACAAATTTTTAATAAAAATGTCATTACTAACTCTTATCCTTTCATGGTTTCTAACTTTAGAAAAAATGATCTCCTAAATGGAGGTTGTGGGGCTCCAATAATTCCAATTTTTCATCAGCTTCTATCTGATAAATTTCAAATAGATAATTGTGTCTTTGCAAATATAGGAGGAGTAACAAATATTACGATTATTAAAAAAGAAATGATAAAAGCGTATGATTTATGTTTTGGTAATAGCTTATCTGATGATTTGATAAAAGTGCATAATAAAAAATATCTATATGATAAAGACGGCATTTATTCTTCCGATGGTTTAATAAATCAGGACTTAGAAAAATTAATCTATTCAGATGATTTCTTTAGAAAAGATACTCCAAAAACACTAGATAGAAATTATTTTCATAAATATTTAAATGATTTAAAAAATTATTCAAATCACTCACTTGGAAATACTTTATACACTTTATGGAATATTTTATCTTCTGAAATTATAAATCATTCTCATAATTCTCAAGTGATACTGTGTGGTGGGGGTAGAAAAAATAATACTCTTATTAAAATTTTAAAAAGCCGTCACAAGAATATTACAGATATTGATGAGTTTGGCCTGAATGGAGATTTCATAGAATCTCAAGGAATGGCTTATTTAGCTATTAGAAGATTTCTTAAGATTCCTTCAACTTTTAAAGACACGACTGGTATAAGCAAAGAAGTTTACTTAGGTGAAATTAATTAGACCTATTCTCTTTTATATATCTAGACATTGTTGTCATTAAAGGATCTAGCTGGCCTTCAAATAAATGATTTGATTTATTTATTGTTTCCATTGTAACTTCAGCATTTTTTTGTTTTTTAAAATTTTCATGAAATTGTTTAATACTATCTTTTGTTACTATCTCATCTTGATCTGCTCTTATAATCAAAGTCTTAATAGGACAGGGGGAAAGAAAATTAAAATCATATAAATTAACTGGAGGTGCTATTAAAATAAGACCATCTACTTCAGGTCTTCTCATTAGTGTCTGAAAACCTATCCAAGCTCCAAACGAAAAACCAACAATCCAGCATGATTTAAAATCTTCATTTTTCTTCTGTAGCCAATCTAGTGATACGCTTGCATCATTTAACTCTCCTTCACCTTCAGTGAAAGCCCCATCGCTTTTTCCTACACCTCTAAAATTAATTCTTAATGTAGAAAATCCGTTATCTTTCATTACTTTAAACGCTGCATAATTTACTTTGGAGTCCATTGTTCCTCCATGTTTAGGGTTAGGATGAAGTATTATTGCTATATTAGGTTTTTCTTCTTCACTAGGAGAATATTTTGCTTGAAGTTTACCTTCTCCTCCTTGTATAAATACTTCTGGCATAATAAGTTCGCGATTGTAGAGTATTTTTGATAATAATAACAACACTTAAATGAACACACTTGGATTTAATAAAGAGCCTTCAAAGACAACTGTAGTTGTTGCCATGTCAGGAGGAGTTGATAGTTCTGTAACAGCAGGATTATTAAAAGAACAGGGGTACAATGTTATTGGTATCACACTTCAGTTATATGAATCTAAAGACTCAGCAAAGAAAGGATCTTGTTGTTCAGGTTTAGATATTTATGACGCTAGAAGAGTAGCTCAAAAATTAGATATCCCACATTATGTATTTAATTATGAAAAAACTTTTAAGAAAGATGTAATTGATTATTTCGTAGACTCTTATGCAAAAGGTGATACGCCAATTCCTTGTATAAAATGCAATGAAACAGTCAAGTTTAGAGATCTAATGGATTTTGCCAAAAAATTAGAGGCAGACTGTATGGCTACTGGTCATTATGTTAAAAGAGAAGGCGCCTTAGACAAGGCTCTTATGTTTAGAGCTAATGATAAAACCAAAGACCAAAGTTATTTTCTATTTGCAACAACGCAAGAACAATTAGATTTTTTAAGATTTCCTTTAGGATCTTTAACTAAAAATGAAACTAGAGATTTTGCAAAAAAACTAGGTTTAAATGTCCACGATAAAAAAGATAGTCAAGATATTTGTTTTATTCCAAATGGAGATTATAAAAGTTTTATTAAATTAAATGCTAAAGAGGGTAATGTAATCGATAGTTCAGGAAAAATTCTTGGTAAGCATGAAGGCATTCATAATTTTACTATTGGTCAAAGGAGGGGAATGGGCATTGCATCTAAGAAGCCTTTATATGTTGTAGATATTTTAAAAGATACTAATGAAATTATTGTGGGTGATAAGGTGCACTTATTAGGACAATCTTTAATGCTCGATGAATTAAATTTTATAATGCCTGATATTAATATTTCAGTCCCAACTTTAAAAATTAAATGCAGTGCAAAAATTCGTTCTTTATCTACGCCAAGTGAAGGGACATTATATAAAAAAGAGAATACTTTTTCTTTTATTTTTGATAATCCTACTGAGTCTATTACTAGAGGACAGGCTTGTGTCCTTTATGATAATGAAAGAGTTCTTGGTGGCGGAATTATTAAGCAAAAACTGAACTAAAAACTAATAAATTCCGTATTTCCTTGTATAATTAACTACTTACCCTATACATAAAAAATAAGAACAAAATGGCAGCCACAGAACAAACAATTAAACAGGTAAAAACTCTTGAATCAGGAGATTATAAATATGGTTTTTCTTCCGATATTGAAAATATTCAAGCACCAAAAGGATTGAACGAAGAAATTGTTAAATATATCTCAAAACAAAAAAATGAACCTGAATGGATGCTTGAGTGGAGACTCAAGGCGTTTAATGTTTTTAATAAGTTAAAAAAACCTGATTGGGCTAAATTAAATTTTCCAGAGATTAACTTTCAGGATTATTACTACTATTCTTCTCCAAAAAGTATGAAAGATAAGCCTAAATCTTTAGATGAAATTGATCCTGAAATTTTAAAAACATATGAAAAGCTTGGAATTCCTATTGAGGAACAAAAAGTACTCTCTGGTGTAGCTATGGATTTAGTGTTGGATTCCGTTTCTATAGCCACGACTTATAAGAAGCAGTTAAACGATCTTGGTATTATCTTTTGCCCTATTTCAGAAGCTATTCAAGAGCACCCAGAATTAATAAAGAAATATTTAGGGAGTGTTATACCAGTTTCAGATCATTCTTTTGCAGCTCTTAATTCAGCAGTATTTACTGATGGTTCATTTGTTTATATTCCTGAAAATGTTCGATGTCCTGTTGAGCTATCCACTTACTTTAGAATTAATGCAATTAATACAGGTCAATTCGAGAGAACATTAATTATTGCTGATAAAAATAGTTATGTAAGTTATTTGGAAGGCTGTACTGCTCCTATGAGAGATGAAAACCAATTACATGCAGCTAATGTAGAATTAGTAGCCTTAGATAATGCAGAAATTAAATATTCAACTGTTCAAAATTGGTATCCTGGTGATAAAGACGGCAAGGGAGGAATTTATAATTTTGTTACTAAACGTGGTGCTTGTAGAGGTGTAAATTCAAAAATTTCTTGGACACAAGTAGAAACTGGCTCTGCCATCACATGGAAATATCCAAGCTGTATATTACAAGGAGATAATTCTAAGGGGGAGTTTTATTCTGTAGCTATTACAAATAATTTCCAACAGGCTGATACAGGAACTAAAATGATTCATATTGGAAAAAATACTACCAGCAAAATTATCTCTAAAGGAATTTCTGCTGGAAATGCTAGTAATACTTATAGAGGGCAAGTGAAAATTCAACCTTCAGCGAGTAATGCTAGGAATTTTACTCAATGTGACTCGTTATTAATTGGTAATGAATGTGGAGCTCATACTGTTCCATACATTGAATCAGCTAATAGTAATGCACAAGTTGAACATGAAGCAACTACCTCTAAAATAAATGAAGATCAGCTTTTCTACTGTCAGCAAAGAGGTCTATCTCACGAAGATGCTGTTGGTCTAATCGTAAATGGTTTTTGTAAAGAAGTTCTTCAAAATCTTCCAATGGAATTCGCAGTTGAAGCGCAAAAATTAGTGAGCATAAGTTTAGAAGGAAGTGTTGGCTAATGTTAGATATTAATAATTTAAAAGTTTCAATTGATGATAAGAAAATTCTCAAAGGTTTTTCTCTTAAAATTAACAAAGGTGAAGTGCACGCTCTTATGGGGCCAAACGGCTCTGGTAAAAGTACATTATCTTATGTTCTCTCAGGTAAAGACAAATATCAAGTAGACGAAGGCTCTGTAGTTTTTAAAGACAAAAACTTATTAGAGATGGAAGTAGATGAAAGAGCTAATAATGGATTATTTTTAGCTTTTCAATATCCGATGGAAATACCGGGTGTTCAGACCTCTTTCTTTTTAAGAACTGCTATTAACTCAAAAAGAAAATTTAATAATCTTCCTGAGCTAGATGCTTTAGAATTTGCCAAAGAACTAAAGAAAAAGACACAAGAACTAAATATTAATCCCGATATGCTCAAGAGGGACTTAAATGTCAATTATTCAGGTGGAGAAAAGAAGAAGCAGGAAATTCTTCAGCTCTCTATGCTAAATCCTGACTTAGCAATTCTTGACGAGACAGACTCTGGTCTAGATATTGATGCACTTCGAATAGTTTCTGACGGTGTTAATAAAGCTAGAAACTCCGAAAATTCATTTTTAGTTATAACGCACTATCAAAGATTACTTAACTATATTAAGCCAGATTTTGTCCACATCATTGCTGATGGAAAGATAGTAAAATCTGGAGATCATACATTAGCCCTCGAATTAGAAGAACAAGGCTATGAAAAAATGGCTCAAGCATAATGGATGTTGAAAAATATATTGAAAATATAAAAAATAGTAAACTTAATCAATACTTTCAAAGTAATTTATTAGCCGTTAATCCTTTTCAAAATCATAAGATTGAAAATTATAAATATGCTCAATTAAATAAAATTGATTACAATAAAAGCCATAAGAATATTCATAGTCTTGATCTTGATGTTAAGGATAATTTTTATGACATTTTTCAAAAAAGTAAAACTATCAAAGACGTTTCTTTAGAACATATTGATTGGAATTTTAATGCTCCTGATAGTGCAATAAGATTATCAAGTTTAGCTAAAGATCCGACTATTCATTTTTTTGATTTAAGTAATTTTGTTGATGATATTTGTGTTATTGACTTATCTTTATATAAAGAACTTAACTTTATTTTTGATTATAATAAAAATGAAAAAATTTCTTTAGTCATTGTAGATTCTGATGCTAATAAAAATAAAAGTCCTCGAAATCTTAAATTCAATGTATGCGAAAATTCTAATATTGAAATTTTACAAATGACTTACAATAAAGAAAATTCTCTAATCTTTTATGAGTTTAACCAACTTCATTCATCAAATGTCAATGTAACTGTCTTGCAGGCAAATAATATTCAATTAAGAAATGAATTTTATTTTAATTTAGCTTCTCATTGTACTGCTAAAATTTCTGGTTCTAACTTTTGTAATTTAGGTATAAACGATAATTATTCCTTCATTCAACATAGAGAGCCTGACTCTTCAAGTAGGGAAGTGTTTAAATCAATTGTGGATCATGGAGCTATTACAAATTTCCAAGGTAAAATTTATGTTAATAAAATTGCTCAAAAAACTGATGGTTATCAAATGAGTAGATCTTTATTGTTAGACGATATTTCAAAATCTAATAATAAGCCTGAATTAGAAATATACGCTGATGATGTAAAATGTAGTCATGGATCAACTGTTAGTAAAATTGATCAAGACCATTTATATTACTTTAATTCTAGAGGAATAAGCTCTGACCTAGCCACTAAAATACTTAAAAAAGCTTTTATACAAGAAATTTTAGATTCAGTAGAAAATGTTTCCCTTAGAAAAATATCTGATAAGGTTGTAAGTAGTTTTTTATAATGTACAAGTCCCTTAAATCAGATTTTCCTATATTACAAAAAAAAATTAGAAATAATAATATTACATATCTAGATACAGCGTCTACTTCTCAAAAACCCAATTCAGTAATTGAATCAATCACTAAATTTTATCGAAATTCATACGAAAATGTGCATAGAGGTATGAACTCTCTTAGTATAGATGCAACAGAAATATTTGAAGCATCTAGAGAAAAAATCAAAAATTTTATTAACGCCAAATCATCTAATGAAATTATTTTTACTAAAAATGCTACTGAGGGATCAAACATCATTGCACATGCCATGTCTTCCCTTTTAAATGATGGTGATGAAATAATCACAACTGAACTAGAGCATCATTCAAATTTCCTTCCTTGGTTATCTTTATGTAAAAACAAAAATTTGAAATTTAAAGTCATTCCTCTTTTACCAAACGGTACTATTAAAGAAGAAGATGTTATAAATGCAATTTCAAGTTCTACAAAATTAATTGCTATATCCCATATGTCCAACGTAACAGGTCAAATGATAGACGTTAAAAAAATTAAAACTTCTACTGCAAATAAAGATATTTTATTCTTTATAGACGGATGCCAGTCAATTGCTCATCGAAAAGTTGATGTACAAGAGTTAGATTGTGATTTTTTTGTTTTTTCATCTCATAAACTATACGGTCCTTCTGGAGTGGGTGTGCTTTACGGTAAAGAAGACCTACTGAATAAACTTCCTCCAGTTTCTTTTGGTGGTGGTATGATTAACCAAGTAGAATTAGATAGTTTTACTACTGCTCTTTTACCTAATAAATTTGAGTCTGGAACACCTCCGATTGAAGCAGTAGCAGGTTTGTCCTCTGCATTGGATTATTTAATCAAAAATAAATTTGAAAATTATTTTGATGAAGAAGTTACTTTGCGTCAAAATTTAATAGATGAGCTAAAAAACTTAGGCAACATTGATATATATGGAGTATCTGACGATACTAATGCCTCTTCAATTGTCTCTTTTAATGTCCGGGGTAAAAATCATAATGATATAGCTACTTTTTTAGATCAGTACGGAGTAATGATTAGAAGTGGTCATCATTGCTGTCAGCCCTTTATGAAAAAATTAAAAATCCCAGGAACTTGCAGAGTTTCTTTTGGTATTTATAACTCTAAAGAGGATATCAGCACTTTTATAGACGCACTTAATAAAACAAATAAATTACTATCATGAATGACGATAAGACATTAGCTGATTTTTTACCTAAATTAAATCCTGAGGGAGAGTTAGTATTGGGTGAACTTAAATCATCTGCTTCTAAAGAGATTTCTAAACAGCAAGTGATTGATAAAATTTTACTTATTAACGACCCTGAACTGGGCATCAATATTTACGATTTAGGTCTTATTTATGAACTTAAAATCGTTAATAATAATATTGATGTTTTAATGACTTTAACAACTGTTAACTGCCCAGTAGCCGATACTATGCCAAATGATATAGCCAAAAAAATAGCCACTATTGACGATTGTGGTCAAATTAAGGTCAAATTAACATTTGATCCTCCCTGGACTAAAGATATGATGAGTGACGATGCTAAGTTAGCTTTAGGATTTTGATATGACACAATTATTTTCATTAACAGACACAGCTGTACTAAAAATTAAAAATATGCTTGCTGACCAAAAGGATAAAGTGGGCCTCAGAATTGGTCTGAATACAAGAGGTTGTGCTGGACTTAGTTACACTATGGACTATGCAACTCCAGATAATATTAATGAATGTGAAAAATTAGAAAATTACGAAGTTCCTCTTTTTATCGATAATAAAGCCGTAATGTATATTATTGGTACACAAATGGATTTTGTTAAAGAAGAATTTGGCGAAAGGTTTGTTTTTAATAATCCAAATCAAACTAGTGAGTGTGGTTGTGGTGAAAGTTTCCACGTAGAATCTTAAACAATATTTAATTAAAATTCATGTCAGTTATTTACGGATTATTGTCTGCCCTTAGTTTTGGTATTGGCGATTTCTTAGCAAGATTTTCATCTAAAGAAATTGGATTTCAAAGATCTTTATTTTGGATGCTTGTAGTTGGTGGTGTTTTTTATTTGTCACTCTATTCTATATTTTTTGATGGATTTAATCCTAACTTAAAGGGTTTAATTTATTGCGCTATTGCTGGCATTCTAATAATGTTCGGTCTTCTTTTTCTTTATAATGGATTAGAAAGAGGTCCGGTATCAATTGTTGCTGCAATAACTGCTACAAATCCATTTTTTGTTTTTCTTATAAGATTTTTTTTAGGATCTGAGCCTACAAAATTACAATGGTATGCAACAATTGCGATAATATCTGGAGCAGTACTTATTTCTTTTAGTGCTAATTCCTTCAAGGAAAGTTTAGGTATGGATTTAAAAAAAATAAGAGAATCAATTTTACTTGCCTTAGGAGCTAGTATTTTTTTAGCGTTTGGTCTTATTTTTTCTCAGGAGGCATCTATCTATCTCAATACCACTGAAACAGTAATCTATATTAGATTTTTTAGTTTATTTTCAATTGCCATATTGCTTTTAGTTTTAAAAATAAAACCAATCTTAACTAGAAAAGCAGTTCCTATACTTTTTTTTCAAGGGATCTTAGAGACATCAGGTTATTTTTTTTTAATATCAGCTTTTATTTTTGATCCTATAGGGGTAGCGGTTGTTGTTTCTTCTGCTTTTGGGTTAGTGACAATTATTCTTGCAAGATTTATTTTGAAAGAAAAAATTGAAAAATTTCAAATATTAGGAATCTCAATTACTTTTATTGGAATTGCAGGTATCTCTACAAACGAAAAAATATATGACTTGTTGATAAATAATTTATCTAACTTGCTTAATTAATCGATCTTTATCAAAATTTACGGAATTTATAGTTATTGATAAACAAATTATAAATCCGCCTAAAAGCGTATATGAACCAGGTGTTTCATTAACTCCTAAAAATGGTACCCATGTCCATATAATTCCACCAATAACTTCTAAAAGTGAAAGCATTGTCAATTCACCTGATAGTAATTTTTTCGAACCGAGGCTGTAAAGAATTAGTCCGGAACCAACCAAACAGCCATGAACAATACTTAAAAAAATATTTTTTAATGGTATGTAGATTGATCCATCTGATATTAAAAGTATTGATAGTGAAAAGATTGCACAAAAAATCCCGGCATATATAAGAATATAAAATTTTTTGATATCATTCTTACTTCTTAGCATTACTGTAAATCCCGCAAATCCAAGACTAGCTACTAATCCAGTCAAAAGTCCAAAAAGGGACCCACTTATTTTTCCTTGAAGCATCATTATAATTACGCCGATTAAAGCAAATATCATGGCTATAAAATTTTTTTTTGAAATTTTTTCTTTGATTACAACAAATGCTATAATAGATGCCAAAAATGGCATTAATGCCAACATAAGTAAAGTAACAGCTGCTGTTGTATTTGTGATTGAATATATAAAGCCAATCATTGTACACATTAGTAATAAACCGCCATATATAGTTATTTTATCAAAAGTAAAAAAATTTTTTAAAAAGTTTCCCTTATCTTTAACTAGTAAAAAAATACAAATTATTAAAGCTACTGTAACCCCTCTAATAATTAAGTATGGCAGTTGATATAGTTGAGGATCAACCATACTTTTAACTACAACTGCTCCAAAACTCCAAATTAATCCACTTATAATTACTAAAATTGCAGCTTTTGAATGATCAGACAATTTAATTCATCGTAGGTAATTAAAACTAAGCATTAAAAAAATTAATTAAGGAGTCGATGCTTTCAATTTTTTGATTTTCTCCAGATTTATCTCTTAAAGTAAAATTACCACTTTCAATTTCTTTTTCCCCAATAACTAATGTGTAGGGAATTTTTTTTGTTACAGATGTTCTGATTTTATATCCAAGCTTATTGTCAGATTGATCAACAATAGATCTTACCTTATGGTTAATTTTTTTATTTAAGTCATTACAGTAGTCAGTGAATTTTTCAGATATAGGGAGAATAGCCAACTGAACAGGTGTAATAAATAAAGGCAACCATCCATTAGTGTTCTCTAAAATAATTGCAATAAATCTTTCTAACGAACCTATTAATGCTCTGTGAATCATGATTGGAGTTTTATTATCATCATTTCTATCTTTGTATTTTGCGCCAAGTCTACTTGGTAAATTAAAATCAATTTGAATAGTTCCACATTGCCACTCTCTTCCCAGTGAATCTTCTAAAGTAAATTCAATTTTTGGACCGTAAAAAGCACCTTCACCCTCTAAGATATTAAATAGTTTATTACTATCTGTGAGAACTTTTTTTAATTGAGTTTCTGCATTTCCCCAATCTTCATCAGAGCCAATACTTTTTTCTGGTCTTGTGGATATGTTGTATTTGACTTTAGTAAAACCGAATTCTTTATAAATTTTTTCAATTAAATTTGCTGTTTCATTGCAAACTTCATAAATTTGATCTTCTGTACAAAAAATATGCGCATCATCCATAGTAAAGCCACGAACTCTAAAAAGACCGTTTAGTGCTCCTGAGGGCTCATAGCGGTGACATTTTCCAAATTCTGAATATCTTAAGGGAAGATCTTTATAAGTTATTAATTCTGAGTTAAACAAAACTATATGACAGGGGCAGTTCATTGGCTTTAATGCAAAAGTTTTATTATCAGATTCAATAGTAAACATATTTTCTTTAAAATTATCCCAATGACCAGATTTCACCCATAGCTCATTTGAAACTAATTCGGGAGTTTTAACTTCAAAGTAATTAAGTTTTCTCTGCTCTTCTCTAATATAATTAGTAATATTTCTATATAGAGTAAGTCCATTCGCCTTCCAAAAAACATTACCAGCTGAAAATTCAGTTAAGAGAAATAAACTCATATCCATACCTAGTCTTCTATGATTTCTTTCTTTAGCTTCGTCTATGTTTTTTATATGAGCATCTAGTTCCTTTTTTGAAAACCATGCTGTTGCATATATCCGTTGAAGCATTTTATTAGTACTTATGCCTCTCCAATAAGCCCCTGATATATTAATGATTTTAAAATGAGGCTGATATTCCTTAGTGCTTAGATGATGTGGCCCCTTACATAAGTCTATAAAATTTTCCTGTTCATAAATTGTTAATTCCGAATCTTCAATACTATTAATTAGTTCTAATTTATATTTATTATCACAAAATAATTCTAAAGCTTCATTTTTTGTAATGGATTTTTTATGAAAATTTCTAGTTTGATTTAAAATTTCTTTCATTTTATTTTCAATTTTTGCTATATCTTCTTCATTTAAAGGTCTTTCAATATCAAAATCATAATAAAATCCATTTTTAATAAATGGTCCTATTGTGGGTTTAGTATTTGGAAATAAAGAGATAACAGCTTCAGCCATAATATGAGCCATATCATGTCTCATAATATTTAATGCATCTTCACTTAATTTTTTGATAGGACTACTCCCTTCAGAATTTATATCAGAGTAGGTACCATCTGAATTTTTATATGCTACGACTTCATTCATTATTTAATTCCTTAAAGAAACAACTTTCTTCTCCAGTGTGACAAGCTTTTTTACCATCTAAATCAACTTTATAAACTAATGAATCGCTATCACAATCTATAAGAATACTAACTATTTTTAAGTAATTTCCAGAAGTATTGCCTTTTAACCATAATTCATTCCTACTTCTACTCCAAAAATGGGCTAGTTTATTTTTTATGGATAATCTTACTGCCTCCTCATTAGAGTAAGCTAACATTAAAATCTTAAGTGAATTCGAATCTTGGACAATCACAGGAACTAATCCGTCTTTATTATATTTGATATTTGATAATTTAATTTTTTCCACTAATTTACAATGATTAATAAAGGTTTTATTTATTTATGAGTTTTACTGTAATTGCACCAATTTTCAATGAAGAAAAGAATGTAAAAATTCTTTTCGATGAGATTTTGAATTCGTGCAGTAAAATACCCTTAACTCAAGTAATTTTTGTAAATGATTCCTCCGATGATGAATCTTTAAATCAATTAAAAAATATTAAAAATTCAAAATTTAAGTTTATATCTCATGATTCGACATTAGGTCAAAGCGCTGCTATTCATACAGGCATTGTAAATTCACAGACCGACGTCATTATTACAATTGATGGAGATCTTCAAAATGATCCATCTGATATTCCTAAAATTTTTAATAAATTTATAGAACTTAAAAAAAATGAAATATTTATTCAAGGATATAGATCTTCAAGAAAAGACACTTTATCTAAAATTATCGCATCTAGAATTGCTAATTATATTAGAACTTTAATTTTAGGTGATAGTCATCCCGATTCAGGTTGTGGTTTAAAAATTTTTAATAAAAGTGACTATCTATCAATACCTCATTTTAAAAATATGCATCGGTTTATGCCATTCTTATTTAAGATGATTGGATGTGCTACTCATAGTATTGCTGTCAATCATAGAAATAGACAGTCCGGAATTAGCAAATACAATAATACTGGTAGAGCTATAGCCGGTATTTATGATTTATTTGGTATTGTGTGGCTTAAAAAAAGATATTTAAAAAATTTTTATGCAAAAGGCGATCAAATAAAATGACAAACGAAACAATTTGGTTAGGAATTGGTTTTTTTGGACAAGGTTTATTTTTTATGAGATGGGTAGTCCAATGGATTTCTTCAGAAAAAAAAAAGAAAAGTGAAATTCCTGTTCTTTTTTGGTACTTTAGTTTAATAGGAGGACTTATTACACTAATCTATGCAATTTATAGAGTTGACCCTGTGTTTATATTAGCTCAGTCTTTTGGTTTAGTCGTTTATTTAAGGAATATTTATTTTATTTATTTTTCAGAAAAATGATTTTTCATGTTGCTCCAATGATGGGGTATACTGATTATTATTTTAGAAATCTACTTCATTTCCTATATTCAGATAATATAAAAACTTATTCAGAAATGATTGTAGATAAAGCAATTATCTATAATGCGGAAAAAACATTTACAAAGCATTTTTGTAAATCGAATAAGAGCATTATCCAAATAGCCGGTTCTAATCCTAAAGAAATATCGGAATGCATCAAAATTTTAGATAATATCCCTTATATTAGTGAAATTAATTTTAATTTAGGCTGTCCCAGTTCTAGGGTTCAAGAAAATAAGTTAGGTCTTGCCCTAACACAATATCCCGATGAAGTTAATAGCTGTTTAGAAGAAATTTCAAATTCAAATAAAATCATATCCGTTAAATGTAGATTAGGATTAGGTCTAGAGGAAGACCAAGACTATATATATAATTTTTTAACTATGTTTAAAAATACGAACATTAATAAAGTTATAATTCATTGTAGAAACGGAGTTCTTAATTTAAATACAAAAAAAAATAGAACAATTCCAAAAATCAATTACGAGCTTTTCTTTAAATGCTTTAAGGACTTCCCAGATGTTAAATTAATACCAAATGGAGAAATCAATAATACTGAAATTATTAATAATTTTAAGAAAAATAATATAAATGAAGTGATGATAGGTAGAAAGTTTGCTGAAGAGCCCTTATTTCTTCATCATAAAAAACTTATTAATGTCAATGATATAGATACTAAAATTTTAAACTATTTATCTTTTATGATTAAATACCCAATTATAAAAAAAAATCTATTACAAAAATCTTTATTAACTTTATTTGCAAATTTAAAGGATTCTAAAAAATATAAAAAAAAGATTCATAACTTAAATACCATAGATGAAATTCAGTCTGTATTCGAGAAAAGAGAAATTATTTGGAATTAAAAAATTTAATTAATTATTCTAATTTTATAAAAAGCAATCAAAGCCTATTTACAAGTCTAAATATATCGGATTATAGTAAATCATCTATAATTAATTATTTTAATAGAAATCTTCCCAATTACTTTAATTCAAAATCTGTAAGTTATGAAAAGTTTCAAAAATTAAAAGATGAAATTATAATATTAATTTTTATTAGTCATTATAAGGGCATTAATGACCATATAGCTTCTTCAAGGCTATGGTCTATAATTATGCGTGAATATTTAACTAAGATTTTTCATCATTATTTATCTCTTGAAAATATAAATTATCGAAAAAATTTTTTTATCTTAAGTCTTGGTAAATTGGGTGTTAGTGATCTAAATTACTCAAGCGATATCGATTTAATTATTTTTTTTAAATCAAATGAAAATATTAAATTTCAAGACTTCAATAAGATTGTAAAAAATATACTTTCTAAAATTTCTAACGTCTCTATTTCATTTTTTCATAAAATAGATATGAGACTCAGGCCTGATTTTGGAGCAGATTCAGTTATTTCTGATTTAGATAGTTCTGTCGAGTATTATTCTTCAATTGGAAGAAATTGGGAAAGACTTGCTTTCCATAGATCTTCTTTTCTCTGTGGTAATTATTCTTTATTTTTAAATTTTAAATTTTTAATTCATAATTTTCTGTATAGAAAAAGTTTTGATTTCTATGCAATAGATGAAATTAAAAAACTTTTTATATTCTCTAAATCGACTAAAAGTTCTATTAATATTAAATCCTCACTTGGTTATATAAGAACTTGTGAAAATATTTTACATTTTTTTCAGCTTATTTGGTCAGGTAAAATTCAAGATCTTCGTAATATTTCTATCCATAAACTCTTTGATAAATTATTTAATTATCCTTATATAATTTCCAAAGTTGATTTATTAACTATTAAAAATGCTTATTATTACTTTCGCTGGATTGAAGACATTCTTCATATTAAATATAATTCAAAAATTAATACAGTTTCATTTAAAGATCTAGGTGTATTAAATTTAAATGAAAACGTAGAGTCTGAATTAACTAATTATAGTCAAAAAGTCATTAGTATTTATAACAAGTTATTTAAACCTGAAGATACTGAAACTACTTATGATATTATAAATTTTAATATAAATAGCTCCTCAATTATTAATAACTGGTATCAAAGGTCAAATGAAAAAATTAATTCAAATCAAATAAAAAAAGATTTTGATAATATAATTAATGCCTTTTTAAGTACTGTAGATACTTTAGATAATAGAGATATTTTAGTTATTAAATTTGATTATTTACTAACTTATTATAAATCAGGAATACATTTAGCTGCTTTATATAAATACAATCCTCTAATTTTAGATAAATTAATTTTTATATTTACTAATTCTGTAAAATTATCTAATCAAATTAATAATTATAATTTTCTAGTTGAGTCTTTAATTTTTATATCTAGTGATCATTTAGCCTATTCGAAAATTAACAATTATGAAAATAATGATTTTGATCTAAGTCTTAAAAATTCTATAAATAACTTTTATGAGGAGCTTTTTTCAATAGATTTCAATTATTTAGATAATAAATTTACATTAAGGGAATATGAGCATCAACGTAGTAGAGTTATCAGATCTTTCCTTTTTAATTTATTTTTATTAGTAAAAAATTTATATCTAAAAAACAATAACTTATCTTCTTCAGAAATTATTCCTGTCCTTTTTGGAAGTACTGCTCTTTATCAAAATTTATCTTATTCAGATACGGATATTTTTTTTATTAAGATGGATTCAAATATAGATCACATGCACTCTATTAAAATAATTAAAAGGTTCTACTTAATTATTAATCAATATTTGGATAAAAGTGTAATTGATATTGATCATAGAAATAAACCTTTTGGCAACCAATCTGACCTTATAATTAATTACAATGATTTTTTAAATTTTTATCAATCTAATGAAGATGATTTTTATAAATTATCATTCTTTAAGTGTGATATAATTACTAATAATATTTCTCTTAAGAGGCAATTTTTAAATGATAAATTTAAAATTATTTCTAGTTTAAAAAAAATTGATCATGCTTATTTAAATAAAATAATTGATATTAAACTAAAAACTATTGATCTAAAAAATATTATATCTATTTATGATTTATTAATTAACTTTGGTAAAATTAATAATTCTGAATATTTGATGTATGAAAATGATCTTGGTTATTTAAGAAAAATTTTAAATAACCAAGATTTAACTGGTGTAAAATTTAAATTAGATTTAAATTTTTATATTGATAAAATTAGTACTTAATAGTCGTAATACATATCGTACTCTTTAGGAGTTACGACAAGCTTGTTAGGTTCAATTTCAGCTTTTCTTTTGTATTCAATAAAAGATTCTATTAAATCTTCAGTAAACACATTTCCTTCTAATAAATACCCGTGATCTTTTTCTAGATGATTAATCGCTTCTTCTAAAGATGAAGGAACTTCTTTAATATTAGCTTGTTCCTCAGGAGGAAGGTCGTATAGATTTTTATCCATTGGCTCTCCTGGATCAATTCTATTCTTAATTCCATCTAAACCTGCCATTGCCATTGCGGCAAAAGCTAAATATGGATTTGCGGTTGCATCAGGACACCTAAATTCTACTCTTTTTGCCTTAGGTGAAGGAGAGTAGGCTGGAATTCTACAAATAGCACTTCTATTGGCATTTGAATAAGCTAGCTTAACTGGAGCTTCATAGCCAGGTACTAATCTTTTAAAGGAATTAATTGTAGGGTTTGTGAATGCTAATAATGAAGGTGCGTGTTTTAATAGCCCACCGATATAAAATTTAGCTTCATCGCTTAAATTAGCATATCCACCTTCTTTAAAAAATATTGGATTTCCATTAGACCAAATACTTTGATGACAGTGCATTCCAGATCCATTGTCATTAGAAAGAGGTTTTGGCATAAAAGTAGCACTTAAACCATTCATCTTTGCAGAATTTCTGACTACATATTTATATTTCATTATGTCGTCAGCATGTGAAACTAGTGTATCAAATTTCAAATCAATTTCTTGCTGTCCTGCAGTAGCCACTTCATGATGTTGTGCTTCAACTTTTAATCCAATTGAAACCATATGATTAACCATTTCAGAACGAATATCTTGAAAGGTGTCATGTGGTGGAGTGGGGAAGTAGCCTGATTTATTTTTAATTTTATAGCCCAAGTTTGGATTCTCGTCAGCCCCTGTATTCCAAACTGCCTCACCTGAATCTACTGAAAAGAATGAGTGATTTGGTTCAGTTGAAATTCTTACATCATTAAATAAGAAAAATTCAGCTTCTGCTCCAAAGAAAATTTGATCTCCGATTCCAGTTGATTTTACATATTCCTCAGCTTTTTTAGCTATATATCTTGGATCTTTGTTATATTTTTGTCCAGTAGTAGGGTCTTGAATGTCACAAATTAGAACTAAAGTTGGGTCAGCAAAAAAAGGATCAATAAATGCTGTTGTTGAGTCAGGTATTAATATCATATCACTAGCTTCAATATTTCTAAAACATCTAATTGAAGATCCGTCGAATCCAACACCCTCTTCAAAAACATCCATTTCAAATGTGCCAATATGATGAGAAAAATGATGCCAAGTCCCCAAAGGATCACAAAATCTGTAATCAATAAAATTAATGTTCTTTTCGTCTATAAGTTTCTGTAAAGATTTTTTATCCATATTTATTTCCCCTTTATGATTTTATTATAATTAAATTGTTAAACTGCATCATCGCCAGTCTCGCCTGTACGAATCCTGATAGCTTCAATAACTTCGTAAACAAAAATTTTTCCATCACCAATTTTTCCTGTATTTGCATGTTTAATAATGACTTCAATCGCTTTTTTATAGTTTTTATCATCTACTATCAGTTCAATCTTAACTTTTGGAAGAAAGTCGACAACATATTCTGCACCACGGTATAATTCAGTATGGCCTTTCTGTCTTCCAAAACCTTTGACCTCAGATACAGTCAGTCCGCTTAGGCCTATTTGACCTAATCCGTCTTTTACATCCTCAAGCTTAAAAGGTTTAATAATTGCTTCTATTTTTTTCATTAATGCGGTAGCAAATATAATGCTTAAATTGCATAATATCTATACCTTAAATTAATCAGTTTAAATTCTTTAATATCTATACTATAAATTAATCACTTTTTGTGGCGGGTATAGCTCAGTTGGTTAGAGCGTCGGTTTGTGGTACCGAAGGTCGGGGGTTCGAGACCCCTTACTCGCCCCACTAATATAATGATGCGCGGATGTGGCGGAATGGTAGACGCACTGGTTTTAGGTACCAGCGGAGCAATCTGTGGGAGTTCGAGTCTCTTCATCCGCACCAAATAAATGGAAAAAAAAATGAATTATAAATCAATTGAAAAAAAAGATCACTTATCTCAATACGAGGTAAGTTTAGATAAAGTCAGTATAGAGAATATTATTTCTGATAAAATTTTACAAAAACAAGAAACATTTGAAGTTTCAGGATTTAGAAAGGGAAAAGTTCCCACTAGTATAATAAAATCTAAAATAGGTCCCCAAATTGAAAATGAAGTAATGAACGAAGAAATTTCAAAAAATATCTCAGAAATTACCGATAAAGAAAAAATTGTTTCACTTATTCAGCCTCAACTTGATTTTAAAGATAATTTTAATTTTAATGTATCTTTTTACCATAAACCAAAAATTGACATTGAAGGACTTAAAACAACAGAAATTAAAGCTTATAAAGTAGACATTAAGAAGTCAGATATTGATGATTTTAGAGATAAAATTAGAAAAGAATATTATACTTTAGATGAAGAGAAAAAAATAACTAAAGAGTCTGTGGTTGATTTTGAAATTGCTAACTATTCCGATGAGTTAAAATCTATCTTTTCTCAAAAACAAGTCAGGATGGATCTTACAACTGACACCAAGGAAGTAATATTTAATCAAATTAAAAATATTCTAATTGGTTGTGAAATAAAAAAAAAATTAGAAACAAATATTAATAATCTAAAAATTGAAATCGAAATCATAAATTCTTATAAAAAGATTTATCCAGGAACTGACGAAGATCTCTTAAAAGTACTTAAAATAAATGATATCGAAGAATTAAATACTCAAATTAATAAAAAATTATCTGATGATACTGAGTTCATGAAAAAAGATTTTTATATTGAGGAGATTTTAAAAACATTTCTAGATAAAAAAAATATCCATATACATGAAGAGGTCATTAATATTGAACTAAAGAGAAATTATTCTATTGATACAAAAGATACTAAGAAGGAAGATAAAGAAAGAACTGACAGTCTTAAAAAAATGTTGTCAGAAAATATAAAGAAAGATGTGATTTATTCTGAACTTGTATCTTTTTTTAAAGTTTCAGTTGATCAAAAAGAACTCCAGGAGTATTTGAAAACATATTATGGAGAAAAGATTGATCAGAAGACTGCTGAAATGGGTTATGCAACATTGTTGAGAAACAAAATAGCAGATGAATCAATGAAAACTTTTAAAATTAAAGAAACCAAGTTAAGCTTATCTGATTTTATGAAATTAAGAACACTTGAACAAGGTCACAATCATGACCATAACCATGACCATGACCACGGACAGGATAAAAAATGAGTTTAGATATGAATTTAGTACCAATAGTAATTGAGCAGTCTGGAAAAGGTGAGAGATCGTTTGATATTTTTTCAAGACTTCTAAGGGAAAGAATTATTTTTTTAACTGGACCTATTGAAGACAATTTAGCATCATTGATATGTGCTCAGATGCTTTTTTTAGAATCTGAGGCTCCTGACGAACCAATTAGCCTCTACATTAATTCACCTGGTGGAGTAGTTTCGGCAGGATTGGCTATGTATGATACAATGCAGTATATTAAATCTCCAGTATCAACAGTATGTCTAGGTCAAGCCGCATCAGCCGCATCATTAATATTATGCGCAGGCGCCTCAGGTACTAGGTACGCTACGCCTAATTCAAAAATTATGATTCATCAACCCTCTGGAGGATTTTCTGGTCAAGCTACTGATATAAAAATACAAGCAGAAGAAATTTTAAAAACAAAAAAAAGAATTAATGAAATCTATCAAAAACATTTAAATATTAGTATTAATGAAATTGATAAAGCTATGGAGAGAGATAGGTTTTTTGATCCACAAGAAGCAATGAAATTTGGATTAATAGACAAAGTTATAACTAAAAGGGATGACATGTAATGGTAGATTTACCTATAGCTACTGATGATAAAAAAATCTCATGTTCTTTTTGTGGTAAAAGCCAAGAAGAAGTAAAAAAATTAATAGCAGGACCCAATGTGTATATTTGTAATGAGTGTGTAGTTTTATGTAAGGACATTCTTGTTGAGGATGATAAAATTGACACTAAAAAAAAATTTGAAATACCAAAACCAAGTGAAATTTTCAGCAACTTAGAAAATCACATTATAGGCCAAGAACAAGCTAAAAAGATTTTATCTGTGGCTGTTTATAATCACTACAAAAGAGTTCAAAAACCGCTTAAAGATATTGAAATTTCTAAATCAAATATTTTACTAATAGGTCCTACGGGCTGTGGTAAAACTTTATTAGCTCAAACTTTAGCAAAATTTCTTAATGTCCCATTTACTATTGCTGACGCAACTACTTTAACAGAGGCCGGCTATGTGGGAGAAGATGTTGAAAATATAATTCTTAGATTACTTCAACAGTGTGATTATGATGTAAATGCAGCTCAAAAGGGAATTGTTTATATTGATGAAATAGACAAAATTGGAAGAAAAAGTGAAAATCCTTCCATTACAAGAGATGTTTCTGGTGAAGGTGTGCAACAGGCACTTCTTAAAATAATTGAAGGCACAACCTCAAGTGTTCCTCCTCAAGGTGGCAGAAAACATCCTCAGCAGGAATTCTTACAGGTCGACACAAAAGATATTCTTTTTATTTGTGGTGGAGCTTTTGAGGGCGTTGATAAAATTATTAAAGATAGAATAAATAAAAAAACAATTGGTTTTAATAAATCCATTGATGAGAATCATGGATTAAAATCTAATTTAGAAAATGATGATTTAATTAAATTTGGGTTAATTCCTGAGTTAGTGGGTAGATTACCAGTCAATGCACATTTGGAAGAGCTTAGTCTTGAAGATTTGGAGAAAATTTTAATTACACCAAAAAATGCAATTGCAAAACAATACGAAGCTCTTTTTTCTTTTGAAGGAGTTACGTTTGAAATAACTGATGATGGTAGGAGGCAAATAGCATTATTAGCTCAAGAAAAAAAAATAGGAGCCAGAGGGCTCAGATCAATTTTAGAAAAAATACTATTGGAATGTATGTTTGATATCCCAGATAAAAATTCAGTTGATAGGGTAGTGTTAAATAAGGACGCAGTCATAAATAACCAGCCTGTATTGTTTTATAAAGAAAAGGTAAAAATAAAAAAAAAAGTAGGTGAAAATTAAAAATTCCTCACTATCTTACTAGTATGGATAAAAATATTGTTACTGGCCCAATTTTACCTCTAAGAGACTTAGTAGTATTTCCCTCAATAACATCACCGCTTTTTGTCGGTAGATCTAAATCAATTGATGCAATAAATTATGCAATGGATAAAAATGATAAAATTATTTATCTTTTTACTCAAAAAGATCCTACAGAAGACAATCCTGCATCTAAAGATATTTATACGTATGGTGTAAAATCTAAAATTATTCAATTTTTAAAACTTCCTGATAATACCTATAAAGTATTAACCGAAGGACTTGAGATTTATAAAATTAAGTCTGAAATCAAAGACTCAAATTCATTTCTTTCTGCAAAGCTTGAAAAGATTATTATTACAAAAAAAAATAGTGCAGAGCAAAAGGCTTCTTTAAGAGTTCTTAAAAATGAATTTCAAAATTATATTCAAAACATAGGAAACAATAACGACATATTAGAGGGCTTACTTAACATCGATGATCCCTATCAGTTTGTTGACAATGTTTACTATAATTTAAATATGAGTATAGAGGATAAGCAAAAAAACCTTGAGACTGTTGATGTTAATAAAAAAATTAAAAATTTACTTAATTATTTTTCTAAGGAGCTTAATTTTTCAGCACTAGAAAAGAAAATTAAAAATAGAGTTAAAAGACAAATGGAAAAAACTCAGAGAGAATATTATTTAAATGAGCAAATGAAGGCCATTCAAAAAGAATTAGGAGACGGTGAAGATGGCAATAATGAATACACGGAAATAGAGAAAAAAATCAATGAAGTTAATTTATCTAAAGAAGCAAAAGAAAAAGCTCTTAATGAGTTTAAAAAACTAAAAACTATGAGCCCAATGTCTGCAGAAGCCTCAGTGATTAGAAATTATTTAGAATGGATTTTAGATATACCTTGGAGTAAGTTTTCTGACGAGAATAACAATATCAACACCGCGGAAAAAATTCTTAATGAAGATCATTATGGTCTTGAAAAAGTAAAAGAAAGAATTCTTGAGTTTTTAGCTGTTAAAAAAAGATCAAATAAGACTACTGGAACTATTCTTTGTTTTATTGGTCCTCCGGGAGTGGGTAAAACGTCTTTAGGTAAATCGATTGCTAGAGCCACAGGTAGAGAGTTTGCTAAATTTTCTTTAGGTGGAATTCGTGATGAGGCTGAAGTAAGAGGTCATAGAAGAACCTATATAGGATCAATGCCAGGCAGATTTATTCAAGCCATGAAAAAAGCTAAAACTTCTAATCCTGTAATTTTATTGGATGAAATTGATAAAATTGGAAATGATTGGAGAGGAGATCCTTCTTCCGCTTTATTAGAAGTATTAGACCCTGAACAAAATAGTCAGTTTAATGATCACTATTTAGAAGTTGATTATGATTTATCGAATGTAATGTTTATATGCACAGGTAATACTTTTAATATACCCGGCCCACTTTTAGATAGATTGGAAGTGATAGAAGTATCCGGTTATACAGAAAAAGAAAAAGTTGAAATTGCTAAAAGATACTTGGTTCCTAAAAAAATGAAAAAAAATATTGTTAAATCTTCTGAATTTAAGTTCGGCAAAGACGCTATTACAAAAATTGTAAGAGATTATACTAGAGAGTCAGGCGTTAGATCTTTAGAGCAGCTTTTTGATAAACTTTTTAGAAAATTAGTTTTTAGTTTAGAGAGAAATAAATCTAAAAATAAAAAACCTTTTCTTTTTGATTCAAAGTCTATTGTAAAATTTCTTGGTGCTGAAAGATTTAAAGACACAACTATTGGTAAAAAAAGTTTAGTAGGTATTACTCACGGATTAGCCTGGACTTCTGTTGGAGGCGAATTACTAAATATAGAAGTAAATCTTTCATCGGGTAAAGGGATGATTAATGCAACCGGTAAACTTGGTGATGTTATGAAAGAGTCAATTACTGCAGCATTAGGCTATATCAAGTCTAATTCTATTGAATTTGGTGTTAATCCAAAGGTTTTTGATAAAGTTGATATTCATGTTCACGTTCCTGAAGGGGCAGTTCCTAAAGATGGGCCAAGCGCGGGTGTTACTATATTTACTTCTCTTATTTCTGCCTTAACTGAAATAAAAGTTAAGAATGATGTTGCTATGACAGGAGAAATTACATTAAAAGGTAGAGTACTGCCTATAGGAGGCTTAAAAGAAAAATTATTAGCTGCTATTAGATATGGAATAAAGACAGTTATTATTCCAAAAGATAACGAAAAGGATCTTTTAGAAATACAAAAAGATATTCAAAACAAACTTACTATTAAATCTGTAGAGTATGCAAGGGAAGTGCTTGATATAGTTTTAATGTCAAAAATAGCCAAAATAGACAAAAAACTTGATTGGAGAAACATTGTTTCTGATGCAGTCAATAAAAAGAATCCGAAAAATGAAGAAAAAACTTTCGTTAATTAATAGATTTCTGTTGATTTCCAAGCATTTTTCTTAATAGAATGTATATATAGAATCACAAGGAGGTTCATAATGAACAAGAATGAATTAATCGCAGAATATAGCTCAAAAAATAGTGTTGCAAAAGCAGATGCAACAAAAGCAGTTGACACTCTTTTTGAAATTATTACTGAAACACTTAAGTCCGGTGGAGATGTTAAGATTGCTGGTTTTGGTACTTTTAAGGTAGCAGACACTAAAGCAAAAACTGGCAGAAACCCTAGAACTGGTGAATCTATTCAAATAGCTGCATCAAAGAAACCAAAATTTCTTGCTGGTAAACAATTAAAAGAACTAATAAAGTCCACAGTCTAATAAATAGGGCGATTAGCTCAGTTGGTAGAGCATCTCGTTTACACCGAGAGGGTCGGCGGTTCGAGTCCGTCATCGCCCACCATTTATTAGTTCGCCTGGGGGCGTAGTTCAGTTGGTTAGAACGCCTGCCTGTCACGCAGGAGGTCGCGAGTTCGAGTCTCGTCGCTCCCGCCACTTCAAATTGAAGCGGCTTTCAGAAAAATGTCACTATATTCGTGTTGCGTCATTTTTTTGATTAGTATTATTACTTTTTTTAACTAAATTGATTATCTTATGCATAACAGTGATTATTTTTTTATATTAGTTTTTATTCTTATAGCTATGGGAATGGCTATTGCTATGTTTTTACTATCAAAAATCTTAGCACCAAACTCACCAGATAGTGAAAAGCTTTCAGCTTATGAATGTGGCTTTGAGGCTTTCGATGATGCTAGATCGAAGTTTGATGTCAGATTTTATTTAGTATCTATTTTATTTATTATCTTTGATTTAGAGATAGCTTTTCTATTTCCTTGGGCAGTAAGTTTAAAAAATATAGGAGCTCTTGGTTTTTATTCTATGATGTTTTTTCTATTTATTCTTACAATTGGCTTTATTTACGAATGGAAAAACGGAGCATTAGATTGGGAATAGAAAATTATAACTCTTTAAGTTTAGAAGAAGTTTTTGAAAAAAAGGGTTTTGTAACTTCAAATTTTGAAAATTTGATTAATTGGGCTAGGTCAGGATCTTTGTGGCCTATGACTTTTGGTTTAGCTTGTTGTGGTGTCGAAATGATGCATTCTTATATGAGTAGATATGATCTTGATAGACTTGGTGTAATACCAAGAGGTTCACCTAGACAATCTGATGTTATGATTGTAGCTGGAACTTTAACTAACAAAATGGCATCAGCTTTAAGAAAAGTTTATGATCAAATGCCAGAGCCAAGATGGGTTATATCTATGGGCTCATGCGCTAATGGTGGAGGTTATTACCACTATTCTTATTCAGTTGTTAGAGGTTGTGATAGAATAGTTCCTGTCGATATTTATGTTCCTGGATGTCCTCCTACTGCTGAAGCATTAATCTATGGTATTATGCAACTTCAAGATAAAATAACTAATAAGAAAAAAATTTACAGATAGAAGATGATCTCAGAAATTTTAAAAAAATATTCTATAGGTAATTTTTATTATCCTATTAAATCAGATGCTGAGGGAATTCTAATTGAAAGTGACTCCATTATAGAAATAGTTCAAAAATTAAAAGAAGATAAAGACTTATTGTTTGATCAACTTGTCGATATCACTGCCACTGACAACCTTCAGTCTGAGGCTATTTCTACAAACGATAGATTTACAATAATTTATACTTTTCTTAGTTTGATAAATAATAAAAGATTTTTTATTTTTACAAATGTCTCTGAAGATAATCCTACTATAGAATCCATAACTAAAATTTTTGAATCTGCAAATTGGTATGAAAGAGAGTGTTACGATCTTTTTGGCATTAATTTTAAAAACCATCCTAGCCTCCAAAGAATAATGAATGATTATAATTTTAATGGCCATCCTTTAAGAAAGGATTTCCCTTTAACTGGTTACGAAGAAGTTAGATATGATGATAATTTGAAAAAAGTTGTTTATGAGCCTGTAGATTTAAAACAAGAATTTCGAGATTTTGATAATGAAAGTCCTTGGGAAGGTATGAAAGATATTATTAGTGAGGAGTTAAAAAAATAATTCTATGTCTGAAAATTTTAAACCAGTTACTTTAAATTTTGGCCCTCAACATCCCGCTGCACATGGAGTACTTAGACTTCTAGTTCAATTAGATGGTGAGGTTGTTAATAAAGCAGAACCTCATATAGGATTACTTCATCGAGGAACAGAAAAGTTAATTGAGCATAAGACTTACACTCAAGCTATTCCTTATTTTGATAGACTTGATTATGTTTCTCCAATGTGTCAAGAGCATGCCTTTGCACTTTCAGTGGAGAATTTACTTAATATACAAGCACCTATACGAGCTCAGTATATAAGAGTTATGTTTGCAGAAATTTCAAGAATACTAAATCACTTATTAAATATTCCGGCTTTTGCAATGGATATAGGCGCAGCAACTCCTATGTTATGGGCTTTTGAGGAGCGTGAAAAAATGCTTGAGTTTCATGAGGCTGTTTCAGGAGCACGTTTCCATGCAGCCTATTTTAGACCAGGCGGAGTCCATCAGGATTTACCGGATGGATTATGTGAAAAAATGCAATTGTATTTTGAAAATTTTCCCAAATTTATTGACACTTTAGAAGAGTTATTAACTGAAAATCGAATTTTTAAACAACGTTCAGTGGATATTGGTATTTTACCAAAAGAAGATGCTATTAACCTTGGATGTAGTGGTCCTGTTCTTAGAGCGAGTGGAGTGGCTTGGGATCTTAGAAAATCACAACCTTATGATATTTATTCTGAAATAGATTTTAATATCCCGGTTGGAAAAACTGGAGACACCTATGATCGCTACTTAGTTCGAATGGAGGAAATGAGAGAGTCTGTAAAAATTATTTTGCAGTGCATTCAAAAAATTCCTGAAGGTCCTGTCATGATCCAAGATAATAAAATTACCCCCCCTAGAAGATCTGAAATGAAAGATTCTATGGAGGCTATCATTCATCATTTTAAATTATTTACAGAAGGATATAGAGTTCCAACTGGAATTACTTACGTTCCTGTAGAGGCACCAAAAGGAGAATTTGGTGCTATACTAATTTCTGACGGATCATCAAAACCATATAGATGTAAATTGAGAGCTCCTGGATTTGCACATCTACAGGCATTACATTTTTTATCTAAAGGCCATCAGCTTGCTGATATACCTTCAATTCTTGGAAGTTTAGATATTGTTTTTGGAGAGGTTGATAGATGAGTTCCGGACATCCAGGTTTAACTAATACTTTTTTAGAGAAAGGATCTCCTTTTAAGTGGAGTGATGAAAATGTCAAGGAAATAGAAACTATTAAATCTAAATATCCTGCCGAAAGGATACAGAGTGCAGTGATGCCTTTATTGTATCTTGCGCAAAAACAAAATGATAATTGGTTGAGCGTTGAATGTATTGACTTAATTTCTCAAACTTTAAACATGCCTAAAATTAGAGTTGCAGAAGTTGCTTCCTTTTATTCTATGTTTAATTTAAAGCCAGTTGGTAAAAATCTTATTCAGATTTGCAGAACATCTCCTTGTTGGCTTAGAGGTTCAAATAAAATAACAAAAACAATATGCGATGAAACTGATTGTGATATCAATCAGACTAGTGATGATGGTTTATTTACAGTTGTTGAAGTTGAATGTCTTGGAGCTTGTTCAAATGGACCTATGATTCAAATTAATGATGAGTTTTTTGAAGATTTAAATCAAACGAATACTAAAAAAATAATTGATAATATTAAAAACAATAAACCAAATAAAGTCGGTTCACAAATAGGAAGGTCTTCCTCAGAAAATGCTAAATAAAGAAGATAAAATTTTTACAAATTTACATGGTTTTGAAGATCCTTTTCTGAAGGGGGCTTTAAATAGAGGTGTGTGGTCTACTACAAAAGAAATTCTTAAAAAAGAACCGAATGAAATTATTGAGTTAGTTAAGTCTAGTCAGCTTAGAGGTAGGGGTGGTGCTGGGTTCTCTACTGGTCTTAAGTGGTCATTTATGCCTAAAGATACTGGCAAACAACATTATCTAGTTGTTAATGCAGATGAATCCGAACCTGGTACTTGTAAAGATAGAGAAATGATCAGAAATGATCCTCATATGCTTATTGAAGGCTGTTTAATTGCCTCTTACGCAATACAAGCATCAAAATGTTATATCTATATTAGAGGTGAATATTTCTTTGAATATCAACAGCTTGAAAAAGCTATTAAGGAAGCGTATGAAAAAAATCTTATTGGTAAAAATGCTTGTGGCAGTAGTTTTGATTTCGATTTATATGTTCATCGTGGAGCTGGCGCTTACATCTGTGGTGAAGAAACAGCTCTATTAGAAAGTTTAGAAGGCAAAAAAGGACAACCTAGGCTCAAACCTCCTTTCCCAGCAGGTGCTGGACTTTATGGAATGCCTACTACAATTAATAACGTTGAATCAATTGCGGTGGTACCAACTATATTAAGAAAAGGTCCTGATTGGTTTAAGACTCTAGGCTCAGAAAATAATACTGGAACCAAAGTATATTGCATTTCTGGAAACGTTAATAATCCATGTACTATAGAGGAAGAAATGGGAATTTCTTTAAAAGAGTTAATTGAAAAGTATGCCGGCGGTGTTCAAGGGGGATGGGAAAATCTTTTAGCTATTATACCTGGTGGCTCTAGTACGCCTTTATTGCCAAAAAATATTTGTGAAACAGTAAAAATGAATTTTGATGATTTAAAGGCTAATGGTTCAGGCTTAGGGACAGCAGGCATTATAGTTGTCAGTAAAGATTTTGATGTTGCTGAAGTTATAGAAAGGTTCTCTCATTTTTATAAACATGAAAGTTGTGGTCAGTGTACTCCTTGTAGAGAAGGTACAGGTTGGATGCACAGAATGATGCAAAAATTACTTAAAGGCGATATATCTCCCGAGCAATTAGAATTATTAGAAAATGTCACTAAGCAAATAGAAGGTCATACTATTTGTGCACTTGGAGATGCTGCAGCTTGGCCAATACAAGGGTTAATTAAAAACTTTAAAACTGAATTACTTTCTAGGTATAAGGAAAATAGATAAACTAATGAGTGATGAAAATTTAATAATTATTAAAGTTAATCAGAAAGAAGTTGAAGTTAATAAAAATTTAACTGTTATGCAGGCATGTGAAATTGCAGGTGAGGAAATACCAAGATTTTGTTATCATGATAAATTATCTATAGCAGGTAACTGTAGAATGTGTCTTGTTGAGGTTGAGAAAGCCCCTAAACTTATGTCTTCGTGTACTATGCCCTTAATGGAAGGTATGTCGATTATTACAAATTCAGAAAAAGTTAAATTAGGTAGAAAAGGCGTGATGGAATTTCTCTTAATAAATCATCCACTAGACTGTCCTATTTGCGATCAGGGTGGTGAGTGTGATCTTCAAGATCAGGCTATGTATTATGGTTTTGATAAATCAAGATTTAGCGAAAACAAAAGAGCTGTTGAAAATAAAAATATGGGTCCATTAGTAAATACCATTATGACTAGATGTATTCATTGCACTAGATGTGTACGTTTTGCTTCTGAGGTTGCGGGTGTTCCTGAAATAGGAATGCTTGGTAGAGGTGAAAATGCTGAAATCACTACTTATTTAGAAAAATCTATAACTTCTGAACTATCAGGTAATGTGATCGATTTATGTCCTGTTGGAGCTCTTACAAGTAAACCTTATAAATTTAAAGCTAGACCTTGGGAGTTAAAAAGAACTGACAGTATTGATATATTTGACGGTGTCGGCTCAAATATAAGAATTGACAGTAGGGCTGAAGAAATACTGAGAATTACACCCAGAGTTAACGAAGATATTAATGAAGAATGGATTACAGATAAAGTAAGATTTAATTACGATGCTTACTATAATCAAAGAATTGATAAGCCTTATATTAAGAAAGGCTCAAAACTATTAGTGTCTAACTGGGATGAAAGTTTAGATATTCTAAAAAATAAACTTAACAAATCTTCTCCTTTTGCTTTGGTGGGACCTCAAACTGATTTAGAGACCGGTTATGCAGTTAGTAAATTCATGTCTAATTTTGGAACTGATAGAGTGGAAGTTAGAACTGATAATCAAACAATATTAAATGATAATCCATTTAGTTATATTTTTAATACCGGCATTTTAAATATAGAAGAATCGGATTTAATAATTTTAATTGGCGTTAACCCTAAACTTGAAGCGCCTATAATAAATTATAAAATTTTAAAATCTTATAACAGAGGTAATGATGTTTATAATATAGGAGACGATATCAATTTAAATTACCCTACTCATTATTTAGGGAAAGATATTAACTCATTACAAGATCAAAATTTAATTGAAAAAATCAAAAAATCTAAAAATACAATTATTATTGTTGGTTCAGCATACTCAACTCAAGCAACACCAGAAGATTTAAAATCTTTATTTGTTTTTTCTAAAAATCATAATTTAATTACTGAAAGTAAAAATAATTTAAATTTTCTAACCCCGTACGCTTCAAGAGTAGGACAACTTCTTATAGGAAATACCCAAAGTCAAGAATTTGAACCAATGAATTTTCTTGCATCTAAATTTAAAGACGGCTCTTACGATGTATTGCTTTCTTTTAATTCGGAAGAAATCTCAAATCCAATATTTAAGGATATATTTAAAGTTTATTTTGGTCATCATGGAGACATGGGTGCAATGTCTGCTGATTTAGTTCTTCCGACACCTTTATATACTGAAAAAAATTCTACTTTTATTAATACTGAAGGAAGACCCCAAGAGGCTTTTAAATGTCATAACACAATAGGCCAAGCCAAAGAAGAGTGGGCTATTTTAAAAAAATTATCTGAATTAATGAATTTTAAAAATGATTTTAACTCATTTAAAGACGTTAGATCAAGTTTGTTGAAAGATTTTAAATTCAACTTTGAGTTAAATAGTATTATCGAATTTAACCTAGGAATTAATTTTGAAAATACTATTAAGTTCAAATCATCAACCTTTAATTATCCAATAAATAATTTTTATTTTTCAGATGTTGTATCAAAAAATTCAAAAATAATGGCAAATTGTGTTGAGGAAAATACAACTATTAAACTAGAGAAAGTTGTTAGCCAGTAATGGAGCTGACTTTAATAGATATTCTACTTGGCGTTCTTAAAATTTTTTCATTTGTATTACCTGTTTTAATTTCAGTTGCTCTTTTAGTTTACTTGGAAAGAAAAGTTCTTGGTGCTGTACAGCTGAGAAGGGGTCCTAATGTTGTTGGTCCTTTTGGTATTTTACAAAGCTTTGCTGATGTTATTAAATTAATTACAAAAGAAAATCTTCTTCCTTCAAATTCTAATAAGTTTTTATTTATATTTGCACCAATGTTAACTCTTTTACTTAGTTTAATTGCTTGGGCTGTTATTCCAATAAGTTCAAAATACGTCATAGCCGATATTAACATAGGTATTTTATATTTATTTGCCGTTTCATCTTTTGGTGTTTACGGAGTTATCATTGCCGGTTGGGCAAGTAATTCTAAATACCCTTTTCTTGGTGCTTTAAGATCCGCTGCTCAAATGATCTCCTATGAGGTTTCCATTGGCTTTGTTATTATCACAGTTTTACTATGTGTAGGATCATTAAACCTTACAGATATAGTAGAAAGCCAAAAAAATGTCTGGTTTGTTTTGCCTTTATTTCCAATGTTTATTGTATTTATTATCTCATGTTTAGCTGAAACAAATAGACTTCCTTTTGATTTACCTGAAGACGAGGCTACTTTAGTTGCTGGATTTTTTACAGAATATTCATCTATTTCATTTGGATTATTTTTTCTTGCAGAATATGCGAACATGATTTTAATGAGTTCTTTGACAGTGATTTTATTTTTAGGGGGCTGGTATCCACCTATAGATATATTCCCCTTTAATGCTATTCCGGGTTTAGTTTGGTTTTCATTAAAGGTTTTTTTAATTCTTTTTGTTTTTTTATGGGTGAGAGCAACATTTCCGAGATATAGGTATGATCAATTAATGAGATTGGGTTGGAAAATATTTTTACCTTTGACTCTAATTTGGGTCGTTTTAACTTCTTCTTTTTTGTATTATTTTGAGATGCTACCACAGTAAATGAAATCTATAATCAGACATATAAAATCTTTTGTACTCTATGAATTAGTGAAGGGCTTAGCTCTTACTCTTAGATATTTTTTTAAACCCAAAGTAACTTTAAACTATCCAAATGAAAAAGGCCCTTTAAGCCCAAGATTTAGAGGAGAGCATGCGTTAAGAAGATATCCTAATGGAGAAGAGAGGTGTATAGCCTGTAAGTTATGCGAGGCAGTGTGTCCGGCACAAGCGATAACCATCGAAGCTGAGGCCAAACCTGATGGTAGTAGAAGAACTACTAGATATGATATTGATATGACTAAATGTATTTATTGTGGTCTTTGTGAAGAGGCATGTCCTGTCGATGCGATTGTCGAAGGTCCTAATTTTGAATTCGCCACTGAAACAAGAGCAGAACTCCTATATGATAAAGAAAAGTTATTAAAAAATGGAGACATTTGGGAGCAACAAATTAGTGCTAACCTTAAGGCTGACAGAAAGTATCGATAATGTTTGTAGTTGGAACTTTTTACTTTTTTGCAATATTTCTTATTTTTAGTAGCTTATCTGTGATTTTTTCTAAAAATCCTGTAAATTCTGTTTTATTCCTAGTCCTTGCTTTCCTTAACTCTACATTTTTATTTATTTTAATTGGTGCTGAGTTCGTCGGTATAATTCTAGCTATCGTTTATATTGGTGCCGTTGCGATTTTATTTTTATTTGTAGTTATGATGCTCGATATAGAACTAATCGACATAGTTTTTTCTGTTAAAAAATATATTCCTTTAGCAATTCTTTTTGCTTTGGTTATTATTTCTGAAATTATTTATTTAACTGTTGTGAAGGCTGTAAAAGGAGACATTTTACTCGAGCCTTCTTCAGTAAATAATACTGAAGCTATAGGTGACGTTTTATATACAAAATTCTTTATAGATTTCCAGCTAAGCGGAATTGTTCTCTTATTAGCTATGATCGGAGCAATCGTTTTAACACATATCTATAAGCCATCTATTAAGAGACAAAATATTAGTCATCAAAATTCTGTTACAGCATCAGAAAGAGTATCTTTACATAACCCTAAGAGCGGAGAAGGAATAGATGCTTAGTATAACTTATAACCATTTTTTTATTCTTTCCGTTATTTTATTTGTGATTGGATGTTTCGGACTTTTTCTCAATAGAAGAAATATGATATTAATATTAATGTGTATTGAAATTATTCTTTTGGCAGCTAACATTAATTTTGTTTCTGCCTCAATATTTCTCAATAATCTAGATGGTCAAATTTTTTCAATATTTATTTTAACTATAGCTGCAGCTGAGGCAGCAATTGGTCTCGCTATTCTAGTTGTTTATTTCAGAAATAATGGTGAAATTGATATTACAAAAATTAATGAATTAAAAGACTGATGTTATTTTATAAATCACTTTTTTTTATTCCCTTACTTTCAACAGTTATTACTTATCCGGTTGGTTTATTTTTAAATGATCGTGCTTCACAAATACTTTCTTCTTCATTGATTAGTATAAGTGCTTTTATTAGCTGGTATTGTTTTTTTAATTTTATCAACTCAGATCTAGATCCTTTTCTTTTGCCTATTTTTGATTGGATACTAATTTCAGGATCTTATCTCAATTGGGGAGTGGCTGTTAATTCCCTAACTTTACTCATGTTAACTCTTGTTTTGACTGTATCTGCCTTAGTGCATATATATTCCATTGAATATATGTCTCACGATAAGTCTAAAAACCGTTTTATGGTCTATTTAAGTTTATTTACCTTCTGTATGGTTGCCTTAGTTGTTAGTGACAATATCGTTCAATTATTTTTTGGATGGGAGGGGGTAGGACTCGCTTCATATCTCTTAATTGGGTTTTGGCATCATAAAAAATCAGCAAATAATGCAGCTATTAAAGCTTTTATAGTAAATAGAATTGCTGATTTTGGTTTTTTAATTGGTATATCTTTGCTTTATATTTATTCGGATTCTCTTTCTATAGCTGACATTATCTCATCAAAAGAATTACTAAAATCTACATCTATTAACTTTATTTTTATTGAGACTGACGTTCTTACGCTTTCATGTTTTTTCTTATTTATTGGAGCTATGGGTAAATCTGCTCAATTTGGTTTTCATACTTGGCTGCCCGATGCTATGGAAGGCCCAACTCCCGTATCGGCCTTAATTCATGCCGCTACAATGGTTACAGCAGGAGTCTTCCTTACAGTTCGTTTTAGTGAATTGATGGTCATGTCTGATTTTATTTTAAATTTTATTCTTGTTGTAGGTCTAATTACTGCATTTTTCGCTGCTTCAGTAGCTTTATTCCAAAAAGATATTAAAAAAGTTATAGCCTACTCAACATGCAGTCAACTTGGTTTTATGTTTGTTGCATGTGGTCTTGGTGCGTTTAATGTGGCTATTTTTCATCTTATAACTCATGGTTATTTTAAAGCATTATTATTTCTTTCTTCAGGTTCCGTAATTCATGGAGTTCATGATGAGCAGGATATGGATAAGATGGGTAATTTATTTTCCAAAATGAAAATTACATCTATTGTTATGTGGATAGGAACATTAGCTATAGTTGGATTTCCATTTATGTCAGGATATTATTCTAAAGACTTAATTTTAAATGCATCATTTAATCTTTATGAATTAGGTTCTCTTGTTTATATTTTACTTGCAATAATTTCGGCAATGACTGCTTTTTATTCATTTAGATTAATTTTTAAAGTTTTTCATGGAAAGTATAATGGCTCTTTCGATTATGAGAAAATACATGAATCTAATTATGTAATGCTAGTTCCTTTATTTATATTATCTTTTGGGTCTATTTTTGCTGGTTACTTTTTTAATGAAATATTATCAGGCAATTATTCTTTTGATTTTTGGAGAGGGGTAATTTTTTTAAGCCAAGACGAACATCATCATTCATCGATTTATACCGTTCTTTCAAAAAGCATGATTACTTTTGCAATAGTATTGTGCATTTATCTATACGGTTTTCATTTAGATAAAATTGTAAAATTAAAAAAACAATTTATTGGTTCCTATAATTTTTTATTAAATAAATGGTTTTTTGATGAGTTTTATAATAATTATATCGTTAAACCTTTCTATGATTCAGGTATTTTTTTATGGAAGAAAATAGATCAACGTTTAATAGATAGATTTATTCCTAATGGTAGTGCTTTGTTAGTTTCTAAAATTTCGATATTTTGTAAAAAAATTCAAACTGGTTTTATCTTTGATTATACTTTTGTAATAATTGCAGGTTTTACTTTATTTATAACAATAATTTTTTATTTTGCAGTGGTATAATGGATTTTAATTTCCCGATTATAACTCTTCTTATATTAACTCCTATCATTGGTGCTTTAACTCTTTCTTTTACAAATTCTAATCAAATTAAAGATAAAACAATTCTGATCGCAGGTTTATGGATCACTATTGGGGAGTTTTTATTAAGTTTATTATTGCCATTATTCTATGATATTGAAAAAAATGGTTATCAATTTATTGAATTTCACTCATGGTTTGAACAGTTCGATATTAATTATTATGTTGGTGTCGATGGTATATCGATCCCATTAATACTTTTAACAACTTTTTTAATTCCTATTTGCCTACTGTGCTCATGGGATTCCATTAAAAAAAGAGTCAAAGAGTACGTCATATATTTTTTATTATTGGAAAGCTTAGTAATAGGGGTTTTCGTCAGTATAGATTTATTAGTCTTTTATGTATTTTTCGAAGCTGTCTTGATTCCAATGTTTTTAATTATTGGAATTTGGGGTGGAGAAAATAGGGTTTATGCTTCATTTAAATTCTTTTTATATACCTTAGCTGGCTCAGTTTTAATGTTACTTGCTATTATCTATATAGTTCTTGTTACACAAACTGCCAACATAGATATTATTAAAAATATTAATTTCGAAGAAAACATAGAAATAATTTTATTTCTATGTTTTTTTGCTTCTTTTGCTGTCAAAGTTCCTATGTTTCCATTTCACACATGGTTGCCCGATGCTCACGTTCAAGCCCCAACTAGTGGTTCTGTTATTTTAGCTGGAGTTTTATTAAAGTTAGGAGCTTACGGTTTTTTAAGGCTATCAATTCCTTTTTTCGATTACGCTTCTCTTTATTTCCAACCTTTAATATTCACTCTTAGTTGTATTGCTATTATTTACACATCAATTGTTGCTTTAAGACAAGAAGATATGAAAAAAATGATTGCTTATTCTTCTGTTGCTCATATGGGTTTTGTTACGATTGGATTATTCACATTAACTAATGATGGTATTAATGGAGCTTATTTTCAAATGATTAGCCATGGCTTAGTTTCTGCTGCTCTATTTCTCATTGTTGGTGTTGTTTATGAAAGACAGCATACAAGAATAATTTCTGATTATAGCGGTCTATCAAACGCTATGCCAAAATATTCATTCTTTTTTATGGTGTTTATGCTTGCATCTGTTGGGTTACCTGGAACTAGTGGTTTTATCGGAGAGTTTTTGGTAATTATATCGACAATTAGTATTAGTATATATTTAACTATTTTTACAGCTATAGGGGTAGTTTTAGGTGCAGCCTATATGTTACTCCTTTATAAAAATGTAAATTTTGGTGATTTAAAAAGTAATTTATCTGAAATTAAAGATTTGGAAACTATAGAAATTATATATTTCTCCCTACTGGGGTTTTTCGTTATTTTTCTTGGAGTCTATCCAAAAATACTTTTTAATTTAATAGATAAAAGTGTAAGTCTAATAGTACTATGATTAATTTAGTCAGTTTTATTCCTGAAATTTTAATATTAACTCTGATTATAGTTTCTTTATTAACTGGACTTTTTTACAAAGCTTCAAAAAATATTTTAACAGGAATTAATTTCCTAGGTTTTATATTTATAGCATTCTTATTTATTTCATTTGGCGATAGTTTTCAGAATGTTTATTCCGAAATAAAAGATTTTAACGTTATAATACTTTCCAAGATAATAATTTCATTATTTACAGCTCTCTATATTTTATTAATTAATAAATCATTATCAAATGAATCAATTTATAGGTATGAATTTCTACTTTTTGTATTATTTGCAACTTTAGGTTCGTTTATTCTTATTTCTAGTAATAATTTTTTAACGGCATTTATAGGAATTGAATTACAATCACTTTCCCTTTATTTGATGGCTGCCTTTAATACTAAAAATCTTGAATCCAATGAGGCTGGCATTAAGTATTTTTCTCTAGGCGCACTTTCTTCTGGATTTTTACTCTTTGGTATATCGATGGTTTATTTTGATAATTCTTCAATTCAATTTTCTGAGATCGAACATGTTTCGCATTTTACAGAAATTGGATTAGCTTTAATACTCATAGCTTTATTTTTTAAAGTTTCTGCAGCTCCATTTCATATTTGGACACCAGATGTTTATCAGGGTTCTCCAACTATATCAGTATTGTTTTTTGCGACACTTCCTAAATTTGCATCTTTAATCTTTTTATTTAGATTTTTTTTAGAAATGGATATTAGCTCATACCCATCATTACTTTTTATATTTAAAACTGTTTGTATATTATCATTGTTGATAGGCGCTTATGGTGCAATTACACAAACTGTAATTAAAAGGCTGTTAGCTTTTAGTTCTATAAATCATATAGGTTTTATTTTACTTTCAATTCTAAGTTTTAAATTATTATCGCAAGGTATATTCTTCTTTTATCTTTTAATTTATCTAGTTACAAATTTTGGTGTATTTTCTGTTTTACTCACTTTAAGAAATAGTTCTGGGGAATTAAAATTAATTAGTGATTTATCTGGCTTAAAAACTCATAATAAGTCTAAAGCTATTGCTTTATTGGTTTTATTTTTTTCATTAGCAGGAATTCCTCCTTTTGCTGGGTTTTTTGCAAAATTTTTTATTTTAACCGCTTCTATGAATGAGGGTTTTATTTACTTATCTCTTATAGCTGTATTGAGCTCTGTTATTGCAGCTTTTTATTACCTAAAAGTTATTAAAAATATGTTTTTTAATGAGGGTGAAGAAAATCTTATTCAAAATTCAATGTTTTATAATTCTCTAACTTATATAGTTTGCTCATTATTTGTAACACTGTTTGCCTTTTATCCAGACCCAATTATTCTAATAATAAATAATTACTTTAATTAATTTGATAAACATACTTTTTGATAAAATTTCTAGTACTCAAAATATCCCATTAATAGTAAAAAAAAATATTGCTTATAAAAATATTTATATAATCCAGTCATTTAAACAAATTAATGGTGTAGGTCGATATAATCGTAAATGGCATAGTCCTAATGGTAATATCTACTTCAGTATTATTTTTAATTATAAACATGAATTTATTCCATTAATGAATACTTATATTTGTTACTTACTCCATTTTTATATTAAGAATAAATATAAAATCTTATTAGATTTTAAATGGCCTAATGATTTATATTTTAATAACAAAAAAGTAATAGGAATTTTAACACAAAATGAAATTACTGGATCTTCCTGTATTTATAAAATTGGTATTGGTATTAATGTAAATAATAAAATCAGTAATAGGGATTTTAAAACAATAACTTTAAATGAAATATTAGGCATCAAATTTAATTTACTTGATTTATCTAATGCCCTTCAAAGGTATCTTAATGATAATATATTTAAAAATATCAATAGTTTATTAATTGTAAGATATTTAAATAAATATCTTATTAAGAATACTGCTTCTTATAGTAAGCATTTTACTAAAAATAAAATAAATACAGTTGATGTTCTTTCTTTAAATAAGGACTTCTCATTAAAAATAATTCACGATAGTTTAATTAAAAATATAATTTATGGAGAAATAAGTTGACTGTACTAATAGATATTGGAAATACTTCTATTAAAAAATGTAGTCTAAAGAATGGTAAATTTTTAGCTCGTAAACATATCGATTATTCAAAAGAAAATACTCAAAAAATAATTAATTTTTTTGAAAAAGACTTTAAAAATAATGAAAGTTTTTTATTGTGTTCAGTTGTTCCTGAAATTTCTAAGTTAATTATTAGTAATCTTAATAAGAGATCATTAAATTTCGATATCATAAATAAACTTTTTCTAAAAAGTATGATTGATAATAAAGTTAATATTAATGAGTTGGGCTCTGATAGAATTATTAACTATCTTGGCTTAAAGTCTGATTATTCTAAAACAAAAGATTTTTTGATTATAGATTTCGGTACAGCTACAACTATAGATATTATTGTTAATAATATCTATCTTGGCGGAGTCATACTTCCGGGTTTAACCACTTCTTATGATAATCTAATTAAATCCGCCGCCCTTTTAAATGATTTTGAAATTAAGTTTACCAAATTAGTTTATGGAACTAATACTAAAAATGCTTTACTGTCAGGTTCTTTTAACGGATATTCTCATATGATTAATGGACACATAAAACAATTGCAAAAATTCTTTAATAAGAGGTTTAAAAAAATAGTAACAGGTGGTTATGGTATAATTTTTACTAAAAATTCAACAACCCTAGACTATGAAAAAGATTTAACTTTTAAAGGTTTAAAGTATTATAACGAAAACTTTCTATGAAATTATCAGATCATATTAATAATAAAAAAAAAGATTTTTTTCTATCGATAGGTGGTATTGGTGAAATTGGTGGTAATAATTACCTATATTCTTTTGGTGGAGAGCAATTAATAATTGACGCCGGTATATCTTTTGCTGGTGATGATTTACCTGGTGTTGATATCAGCATTCCTGATCCATCTTTCTTTTTAGATAATAATATAAACCCAAAAGCTCTTATTATTACTCACGCTCATGAAGATCATGTTGGTGGGTTGGAGTACTATTTTGATAAAATTAATTTTACAATATTTTGTACCGAATTCACATTTGCTTATATTAGACACAAGTTCAGTAGAGTAAAAAATTTCGAAAATAAATTTCAAATTATTAAACCTTATCAGGAGATTAAATTTGAAAATTTTTCTTTTCTTTTAATTCCTACAACTCACTCAATCCCCGATCCTTGTGGAGTTTTAATAAAATCAAAAAATGGAAACATTTATCATACAGGTGATTGGAAAATAGACCCTAAACCAGTGGTTGGTAAAAAATTTGATATTAAAAATTATGAAATTTTAAAAGATAATCAAGTTGATCTTTTGGTTGGAGATTCAACAAATGCAAATGTAACCGTTTCTTCTAGATCAGAATCTGAATTAGTAAAAAGTTTTGATAAACTCTTTAAACAATTAAAAGGAAGAGTGGTTGTTACTTGTTTTTCATCAAACATTGCAAGATTAAAAACTATAATCACTACTGCTCAATCATTAAATAAATCTATTTTTGTAATTGGTAGAAGTGTGAAGCGTGCTGTTCAAACAGCTATTGAACAAGGTCTTATTGATAATTTTGAAATTATCAATGAAAAGCGTTTTAAGGAATTTAAGAAAGATAATACTATTTTAATTTGTACAGGTAGCCAGGGTGAGAAAAATTCAGCTCTTATGAAAATCGCTAGTGATGTACATAATAATATAAGTCTAAGTAAGAAAGATAATGTTATTTTTTCTTCTAAAGAAATACCTGGTAATGAGAAATCAATATCTTTTTTAAAAAATTCTTTTGCATCTATGGGTTTAAAAATTATCGATGATCAAGATGAGTTTATTCATGTTTCGGGCCATCCAAGTAGAACGGAAATTATCGAATTCTATAAATATGTAAAACCATTATCTTTTATACCAATGCATGGTGAATATATGCATTTAACTGCTCATATGGAAATTGCTCATAATTTAGGTATAACAAATTCATTGATTTCTATGAGCGGTGATTTATGTGAGTTAGATCTTAAAAATAAAAAACATAAATTAATCGACAGTTTTACTGTCTCAAAACTACCTATTGTGCAAAATAAAATTATACAAGATTCACTATTTCTTAATGAACGTTCAAAAATGATTTTTAATGGTGCTGCAAGTATCAATCTTATTATTAATAAGAAATTAGAAATCATTGATATGAATATAAAAAAAAAGGGCTTTCCATTTGATGATACGTCTGAAATTTTAACTAACGAAATTAAAGAAAATCTCTTAAATAAATTATTATTTCTAAAGGGCGATTTAGATGAACAGTTATTAAACGAATTTTTATTAGATCTAACTAAAAAAGCTTTTGGAAAATTTTATGGCTTAAAGCCAGAAATCATGGCTCATACCTCAATAATATGAGGTTTGTTTTCTTCTTATTCATAATTTGGTGGGTAATTTTTATGATCATTTTACCAATTAAAAGACAAAATTTTGAAAAAGGAATACCTGGTCAATCTTACTTGTTAATTAAGGCTCTTTTTGCATTAATTGCTTCATTAATTATTTCTTTTATATTAATTAACAATGAGGCATTCTTATTTAACTTATTTAAATGAAATTTTCTAACTTTATAATTAATTCTTTAAAAGAATCTCCTAAAGAAGCTCAAATAATATCTCATAAGCTTATGCTTAGAACATCTATGGTAAAACAGCATACAGCAGGGATTTATATTTGGTTGCCATTGGGACTTAGAGTTTTAAGAAAAATAGAAAACATAGTTAGAAAAAATCAAGACGATATCGGCTGTCAGGAACTACTAATGCCTACTATACAATCATCAGAACTTTGGAAAAAAAGTGGTAGATATGATGACTATGGAAAAGAAATGCTAAGGATTACCGACAGACATGATAATGAATTGCTCTATGGTCCGACAAATGAAGAAGTAGTTGCAGATTTTTTTAATGACTATGTTAATAGTTATAAAAATTTACCAAAGTATTTATATCATATTCAATGGAAATTTAGAGACGAAATTAGACCTAGATTTGGAGTAATGAGAGGAAGAGAATTTTTGATGAAGGACGCTTATAGTTTTGACTTAAGTGAAAGTGCTGCTTTTGAAACTTATAAAATATTTTATAAAAACTATCTTAAAACTTTTATTGACTTAGGCTTAAAGCCGATACCTGTTAAAGCAGACTCTGGTGCTATTGGGGGGAATCTTTCTCATGAATTTCAAATTCTTGCAAATACCGGAGAAAGTGAAATTGCATATGATCCTCAATTAACTTCTAATAATTTATTAGATCAAAGTTACGAAGAGATAAATAATTTTTATTCAGCTTCCGATGATCTTATTGATAAATCAAAAAAAGATATTGTAATAGGTAGAGGTATAGAAGTCGGCCATATTTTTTATTTTGGAACTAAATACTCCACCCCTTTAGGTGCCAGAATGATTAATAAGGATGGTAAAAATAAAGATCTTCACATGGGTTCTTACGGTATTGGCGTATCAAGACTTGTAGGTGCGATTATCGAAGCTCATCATGACGAAAGGGGTATTGTATGGCCTTTTCAAATTGCACCTTTTAAAATTAATATAATAGCTTCTGAAGAACTTCTTCAGAATGATAAAATTTCAAATGTTTATACTTTTTTATTAAATAAGTACAAGGATGTTATTTTAGACGATAGACCTATTACTTTCGGAAAAAAAATTAAAGATACTGAATTAATTGGTATTCCTTGGACTATAATTGCTGGTAAAAATTATTCTGAATCCGGACATCTTGAGCTGTTAAATAGAAGGACAAACGAAAATATAAAAATATCTTTAGATGATTTGGAGAAATTTGATTTTGAGAAAAATTTTTCTTAAGCTTTCTATATCTTACATTTTTAATTCAAAAAAAGATAAAGCCTTTTCTACATCAACAATATTATCCTCTTTTGCTTTAATATTAGGTATATCAATACTCATTACCGTTATGTCTGTAATGAATGGGTTTAGGGAGGAGCTGGTATCATCATTAGTAGGAGTTAAGGGTGATCTTACTATATTGGATATATCTGAGATCGATCTTCAAAAATTGAAGGATAGATTCCCTAAAAATGATTTTATCAGAAATAGCGAGAATAGAATTATAGCTTCCTCAGATAGTGCTATTGAAGGCGTTTTAATGAAGACACTCTCTTATAGTGATTTTAAGTCTATGCCTAAACTTAACAACAATCTATTTGAAATAGACTACATGGAGGACGATTGGGTATTTATAGGAGTTGAATTAGCTAAAATTTTAGATTTAAAAGTAGGTGATCAGATAACTCTCAATACAACCGGTTCGGATATGACTATTTTGGGCCCCATATTAAATTCAGATTTACTTACTATTAAAGGTATTTTCAATTTAGGAATGTATGAATTTGATAGATATTATATTTATTCAAATAATAGTTACTTTAAAGAAATATCTTTAGCTTCTATAGTAGATGTTTATTTTAATGGTAATAATGAAAATTTATTATTAGATGAATTAGAGCAATTTAATTTTTTATCATGGTCTGAACAAAATTCTTCTCTTTCTCAGGCATTAACTACAGAAAAAAATGTAATGTTTATAATTCTTTTTTTTATCATTATAATTTCTTGCTTCACAATTATTTCTAATCAAATTTTTTTTATAAAAGAAAAATACAAAGATATAGTTTTATTAAAATCTTTAGGAATTAATGGCTATATAATAAATTTAATTTTTTTTATTAACTCTTTTATAATAAGTTTTGTATCTGTTATTTTTGGTACTTTATTAGGAATTATACTGTCTATTAATATCGGAAAGATTGAAAAAATCCTGTCTTATTTTCTTGATTATAGTTTATTTAATAATGAAATTTACTACCTCTCCAATCTTCCTTATTTAGTTAAATATAATGATATTGTGATGATTATTGTAATTGCTCTTACGTCAGTTTTAATTGCTTCAGTTATTCCTTTATTTAGAATTTATAAAATCACACCTAATTTAATCTTACGATGAATTATATTATAGAAACTATCAATTTAAATAAATCTTATGTCAGTTCTGCTGAAACTCTAACTGTGTTTAAAGATTTAAATTTTTCTCTTAATAAAGGTAAGAGTTTATTTCTTTTTGGTCCATCCGGATGTGGTAAATCAACTTTTCTTAATATGATTACAGGGCTAGATGACCCAGATAGTGGAAATGTTCTTATTGATAATAAAAAACTTAATTCTCTTAACTCTTCTAAATTTCTTAAAAATGATATCGGAATAATATTCCAAGACCATTATTTATTAAGTGAACTTAATGTTAAGGATAATTTAATGATTAAATCTGCAGATATTAATCAGTTAGATTTTTTATTAAATTTTTTAGATATTATTGATATAAAATTTAAATTTCCTCATCAAATTTCGAATGGTCAAAAACAAAGGGTATGCGTCGCTAGATCTTTAATGAATAAACCTAAATTAATAATTGCAGATGAGCCAACATCCTACTTGGATAAAGTCAATTCTGATAAAGTTATTGAGCTTTTAATTAATTATTCTAATGAATTTAACACTTCTTTAATTGTATCATCTCATGATATTTTTTATAAAAAATATTTTAACTTTTCTTATACTATCGAAGATATGAATTTAAAAAAATGTTAATACCCTTAAGAAATTACTCTCATTATTCTATTTGTGAATCTAATATCAAGATTGATGATCTTATTAATTATGCATCAAAAAAAAATCTTCCCGCTATTGCTTTAACTGATTATAAGCTATTATCTGGAGCCTTAGAATTTTCCACTAAAGCTTACAAAAAAGGTATTCAACCAATAATTGGGCTTGATATTGATTATACTGATGAATTAAAAAGAACCTCTCGTTTAACCTTGTTATCAAAAAATCTCAATGGATATTCGAATTTATGTAAGCTTTCCACAGATTTTAATACTAATCCTGATTTCATATTAAATATATCTAATATTAAAAACTATTCTAGTGGATTAGTTTTAATTTGCGGTGGTTTATACAGCATTTTTGATGGACTTGGATTTGATGATAAATACTTACAAATTTTAAATATCGAGCTAGGTAAATTAAAATCATTTTTTAATAATGATATTTATTTTGAGTATGATGAAAATTTAGATAACTCCTATCTTTCCAAATTATCTCATTTATTAAATATTAATTCTTTTAAAAGCTCTTTTACTTTTTATAAAAAAAAAGAAGATTTTGATGGGATAGAAATTTTAAATTGTCTAAAAAATGGTAAATATAAGCAAAATTCTATTTTTAATATTGATAATAATTATTTTTTGAGAGATCATAATGTTAATAAAACTGAAAAAAATTATCTAATACAAAATTCTATTCAAATTCAAAATAAAATAAATTTTTTTTTAGAAGAAGAAGAACCTCTTCTTCCTGATTATAGTGATAAAGATAATTTTGACGAAAAAAAAGAACTTATTAATCAAGCAAGATCAGGTTTAGATTTAAGACTTTCAAAATTTTTTAAAGGTCTTTCTATGGAAGAATTCAATAAAATTGCTCAAATTTATAGAGACAGAAATGAATATGAGTTAAATGTAATTAATAATATGAAATATTCTGGATATTTCCTAATAGTCTCAGATTTTATTCAATGGGCTAAATCAAATTCAATTCCTGTAGGACCTGGAAGAGGTTCTGGAGCAGGGTCAATCGTAGCATGGTCTTTAATGATTACTGATATTGATCCTATTAAATTTGGATTACTTTTTGAAAGATTTTTAAATCCGGATAGAGTCTCTTTACCTGACTTTGACATAGATTTTTGTAAAAGTAGAAGAGACGAAGTTATTAACTATGTTAAAGAAAAATATGGCAATGAAAATGTTGCCCAAATTATTACTTTTGGCTCAATGATATCAAGAGGTATTCTTAGGGACGTTGGTAGAATCGAAGGTTTACCGTATGGTGAAGTAGATAAGATGGTAAATAAAATACCTTATAATCCAACCCAGCCATTAACGATTTCGGAATTAAAAGAAAATCACTCTGATCAGTTAGGTGATTTACTTAATTCTCCTTTATTGGCTAAGGCCGAATCAATGGAAGGTGCTTTAAGAAATGTCGGAACACACGCTGCTGGTATCATAATTTCTACAAAATCTTTATATGGAAACATTCCTTTATTTAAAGATCAGGATTCAAATTTCATGTCCACTCAATTTAGGGATAAGGACTGTGAAAAAGCAGGATTAATTAAGTTTGATTTTTTAGGTTTAGCTAATTTGACTATTATAGACGACACAGTTAAATACATTAAAGAAACACAATCTATTGACGTTGATTTAGGAAATATTGATTTTTCTGATTCAAAATCTTTTGAATTACTGGGTACAGGTAAGACTAGAGGTGTATTCCAAGTTGAAAGTCCTGGAATGATAGACACACTTGTTAAATTAAAGCCCACAAACTTAGAAGAGGTAATTGCCGTCATAGCTTTGTATAGACCGGGTCCAATGGAGTTGATTGATAGCTTTATTAAAAGAAAAAAAGGAGAAGAAAAGATTATCTATGATCATCCTTTACTAGAACCTATTTTAAAAGAAACATTTGGCATTATTGTTTACCAAGAGCAAATAATGAAAATAGCCCAAATTATTGCGGGATATTCTCTCGGTGAAGCTGATTTATTAAGAAGAGCTATTGGTAAAAAAATTAAAAATGAGCTTATGAGTTTAAAGGATAGTTTTATAAAAGGAGCTTCAAAGAAATCTATAAATGTTAAAGATTCAGAAAAGCTTTTTTCTTTAATTGAAAAATTTGCAAATTATGGATTTAATAAAAGTCACGCAGCCGCTTATGCTGTTATTACTTTTTATACTGCTTATTTAAAATCTCATTTTCCTTTGGAATTTTATTGTCAATTATTAAACAATAGTACAAACGATACTGATAAAATATTTTCCATTATGAATGAAATTTCTTTAATGAAAATTGATATAATTCCTCCTGATGTTAATTTTTCAAGCTACAAATTTATTATTAAAGATAATAAAATTTTATATTCATTATCTGCAATTAAAGGAGTAGGTATTGAATCTATGAAAGAATTAGTATCTGAAAGAAATATTAATGGCTCTTTTAATTCTATAGCTGATTTTAATAAAAGACTTTCTCAGTCAATCTTAAATAAAAAACAAATAGAAAAATTAATACTCGCAAATGCTTTTAATTCTATTTACCCTAATAAAAATATTTTAATTGCTAATTTGGAAGGAATATTGAAAAAAATGAATTCTAATTCTTTGTTTGAAAATGAATTAGACGATAGTCAGTTTTTGAATAATAATCTTTCTATAGAGTTGGATGATATTAAGTCGGAATTCGAAAGTTACGGTTTTCTCTTTTCAACTAGAAAGCAAACTGACTTACTTTCAAAAATAAATAATAGTAATTTTGCTGAATTAACATTTGAAAAAAGAGAATTTAAAAATTCTTTTTATTTTTATGTAATTAAGGTTCAATATAAAACGACAAAAAATGGAAAAAGGTATATTTTACTTACCGTTATCAATGAATCTGGAAAATTTGATTTAAGGCTTTTTGATGACGAAGTAGATGCTTCATTATTCCAGGCTAATTTTGTTAAAATGGCTATTAAATCTTCAACAAAAGATGATTTTTATAATCAAAATATTACAGATATATCAATCCATAGTGAAAGAGATCTTTTATCTAAGATTACAAATTTTACTTATAAGGATATTTTGGATCTAAACTTAGAAGAAAAAGACACAAATTTCAAAATTAAAGGAAATAATGGTCTAATTAAGCTTTCTTTAAATTAATTACTTGTATTTTTGCTAATTTATATTAAAAAAATTAAAAAAACAAACTAGTGCCACTTCGGTGTTTTCGTAGTATTAGTTGAAGTACAACCGGAGGTATATATGAATATTGAAATAACACTCGAAGATCTTTTAAAAAACGGCTCTCACTTTGGTCATAACAAAAAACGATGGAATCCTAAAATGGGTAAATTTATTTATGGAGAAAAAAACGGTACCCATATTCTAGATTTAAGAAAATCGCTACCACTTCTTGAAAATTCTATAAAATTTGCTTTTGAAAGCGCGAAACAAAATAAAAAATTTCTTTTTGTTTCTACAAAAAAACAACACTCTGATCTCGTTAAAACAATAGCTGAAGAGACTAATAATTTTTATGTAAATTTCAGATGGCTTGGAGGAATGCTTACAAATTGGAATACGGTTAAAAAATCAATTAATACCCTTCAGGAATATGAAGCTATTCTTGAATCCGATGAAAATCTTTTTACAAAAAAAGAATTAGGTGATATTGAAAAGAAAAAAATACGTCTCGATAAAACTTTAGGTGGTATTAGGGAAATGAAAAATACCCCTGATGTGGTTTTTATAATTGATACCAATAAAGAGCATATAGCTGTTCTTGAAGCTAAAAAATTAGGTATTCCTATTATTGCTATCATTGATACTAATTGTGATCCTGATCCTATTAATTACCCTATACCCGCAAATGATGACGGCGTTAAATCAGTTCAATTTATTTTAGAAAACTTTTCAAAAGTTATTAAATTATCTTCTGATCAAAAAGACATCTCTTCTGATCAAAAAGATATATCAACCGAAAAAGGAGATACAGTGACACCTGAAATAATTGAAAAAGTTATAAAAGAAGGTGAATCAAAAGATGTCTAGCATGGAATTAATTAAAAAGCTAAGAGATGCTACGGGAAGTGGAATGCTTGATTGTAAAAATGCCTTAGCTGAAAATCAAGATAATCTTGACGAGGCAGTTAAGTGGTTGAGAGAGAAGGGCATTCTTAAGGCTCAAAAAAAACAAGATAGAGAGACTAAAGAAGGTATAATTTCTTTTTATTTTTGTTCTACTACTAATAATTTTACAGTTTGTAAAATTTCTTGTGAGACTGACTTTGTTGCAAAAAATGAAGATTTTCTTTCTTTTGCACTTTCAATAACTAAGACCATTCATGACAATAATGAATTAAATAAAATATCTAGAGGTTCTTATGAAGACATAAAATTATTAGCACATGATTCAAAAACTATAGAAACAACTATTACCGATACTATTTCAAAAATTGGTGAAAATATTCAAGTTGTAAGTTTTACTTCTTATAAATCTTCTGAATTTACATATTTAACTTATTTGCATAATAAATATTCCGATAATGCTGCAAAGATAGGTAGTATAATTGGAATTAAGTCCGACAAAGAAATTAGTGATAGCTTAAAATCTGATCTGAAAATTATTCCTATGCAAGTATCTGCTATGAAGCCTATGGCAATAGATAAAGACTCTTTAAATCCTAAGATTCTAGAAGATGAAGTTGATATAATTAAAAAGCAAATGGGAGATGTTAATCCTGACAAAATTGATCAAATTATATCTGGAAAAATAAATAAATTTGTTAAAGAGAATACACTTTTAGATCAATCTTTAATATCAGATCCAAAAATGACTGTAAGTACACTTCTTAAAGATTGCGGCTCTAAAAATGATGCATCTTTAAAAATTATGCTTATGGATCTTTATTCTATATAATTATAAATTTATGTATAAGAATATCCTTCTTAAAATATCTGGCGAAACCTTAGCTGGTGAAGGAAAATTTGGTTTTGATTTCGAAGTATTAAATAAACTTTGTAAAAATATAAAAAAGCTTCATTTAAAAAAAATTAAGATTTCTATTGTAATTGGTGGTGGAAATTTTATGAGAGGTAGCGAACTTTCTAACGGAGTTTTAGATAGAGTAACATCGGATTATATGGGTATGTTGGGAACTGTAATGAATTCTATGGCTTTACAATCAAATTTAGAAAAAATTGGAATACAAACGAGAGTTATGACAGCTTTAAATATAGATCAAATAGCAGAACCTTACATTAAAAGAAAAGCATCGAGACATTTAGAAAAAAATAGAGTAGTAATTTTTGCTGCAGGAACAGGAAATCCTTTTTTTTCTACTGATACTGCTGCTGTTTTGAGAGCATCTGAAATGAAGTGCGATGTTATTTTAAAAGCAACAAAAGTAGATGGTATCTATGACAAAGATCCACTTAAAAATAAAAATGCAAAAAAAATTCTAAAAATTTCATACAGTGATTTTCTAAATAAAGAAATTAAAGTAATGGATGCTACAGCTATTAGTCTCGCTAAAGATAGAAATTTACCAATTGTTATTTTTTCTATTTTAGATAGTGCTAATATTGTAAAAATAGTTGATTTAAAAGGTAAATACTCAATAATTAATTAATAATATGTTTGATTTAAATAATTGTCATAATGATATGGAGACAGTCGTTCAATCTTTTAAAAATGAAATTTCTAATATTAGAACTAATAGAGTTTCTCCAGACGCACTTAATGGAATAGTGATAGATAGTTATGGCTCAAAAATGAAACTTAATCAAATTTCTAATATTACCAATATTGATAACAAATCTTTAAATATTTCTGTTTGGGATGCTAGCTTAATTCAAACTGTTGAAAAATCTTTAATAGATTCAAATCTTGGAGCAACCCCTCAAAGTAATGGGCCAAATATTATCTTATCATTTCCTGATTTAACAAGCGAAAGAAGAAAAGAATTAGTTAAAATTATATCTGATATTGCAGAAAAATATAAAGTTTCAATTAGAAATGTAAGAAGAAAATCCATAGATGATATAAAAAGTAATGAGAAAGATAAGAAAATATCACAAGATGATTCAAAAAAATTTCAAGAAGATGTTCAGAAGACAACTGACATCAATATAAAAAATATTGATTCAGAATTTAAGGAAAAAGAAAAAGATCTTTTAAAAATATAAGTGAAAAACAAAGTTAGACATATTTCATTTATTATGGATGGAAATAATCGCTGGTCAAAAAAAAAAAATTTATCTTTTAATATAACTTATAAAAAAGGTGTAGAAAAATTAATTAAATTATCAAACCATTGTTTTTTTAATCATAGAATAACTAATGTATCTGCATTTGCACTATCATCACATAATTTATCTAGGTCTAAAATATTACTTAATTCTATATTTAAAATTTTAGAAGAGTTTCTTAATGAATTTTTAATTAATAATCATAAATATAAATTTAATATTATTTTTATTGGTAACTTTGCTATTTTTAATAAAAATATTAGATATGGAATAAATAAAATCAATAAAAGCAAGATTCATAAAAATAATTTAATTATAGCTTTAAATTATAGTGGCACAGAGGATATAAAAAATGCATCTAAGTTATTTAATCAGAATAAAAATTCTAAATTAAAATTTCATAATTTTTTAAGTACTTCTGCTTTTTCTAATCCAGACATCATAATAAGAACTGGAGGATTTCAGAGGTTAAGTGATTTTTTTTTATTCCAGTCTAGTTTTACAGAATTGTTTTTTTCCAAGTCTTTATGGCCAGATTTTTCTACTAAATCACTTGATTCAATTTTAAAAAATTTTTTAAATACTGAGAGGAAATTTGGCAAATAATTTTATAACTAGATCTATTACTGCTTTTTATTTGTTAATTTCATTATTTATTATTTTTTTTCTTAAAGTTAAGTTTTTTATTTTATTGCCTTTATTTCTTGGTATTTATTATGAGCTTTATAGAGTCAAGTTAATAAATTTTTTCTATATAATTTTTTTTATATTTTTTTATATAATCTTCTTATTTTATTTTGATTTGACATATCTTTTTATTTCAGAATATAAATTCTTATTTTTTTTTATTTTTATATCATTTATTTTATTTTCTTTTTTTCTTAAAAAACCATTTTTGAAAATATTTTTCTTAAATTTTTTTATTTTTTTCTGTTTTGTATACTCTTCACTTTTATATGCATTTAATTTTAATGTTTTTTTTATAATTATTATCTTAACTTCATTTAATGATATTGTTGCTTATATTTCAGGTAGTTTTTTAAAAGGACCAAAAATAATCCCAAAGGTAAGTCCAAGTAAAACATGGTCAGGTTCATTAATTTCCTATTTTATTTCATTTTTATTGCTTTTCTTTTTTATTGAATTTGATTTAATTTTTTCAATTTTATTGCCCATGACTTATTTTCTAGGTGATATTTACTTTTCTAATTTTAAACGTTTCTTAAATATCAAAGATTATGGAAATTTTATTAGAGGTCATGGTGGTTTATTGGATAGATTGGATAGCTCCCTATTTTCAATTAGTTTTTCTTTTCTATTTCTCCTATTTTAATGAAACAAAATATTATAATATTAGGCTCTACAGGTGTATTAGGGACAAAATTAGTTAATTTTTTATTTAAAAATAATATTGATATAGCTCTATTAAGTTGTTTTTCTAATTATAAAAAATTATTAAAACAAAAAATTTTTACTGGTACGAAATTAGCATCTGTTTTAAATCCTGATATTCTATTTAATAATAATAAGTTAACTCATGGTGATGAATTAATATTTTCTTTTATAAAAAAAAAACCTATTAAATTATTTTATATTCTTAATACGGGTTTCGATTCTTTAAAATATATTGAATGTATTATTAAATTTCAAAATAATTGTACAATAGCAATCGCTAATAAAGAAATATTAGTTGCTGGTGGTAGAATTCTCATTGATAGTATTATTAATTCTGGAAATAAAATATTACCTTTAGATTCTGAACATTTTTCATTAATTGATTTAATTCCTCTTAGAAGTAATATTAATAATTATATTTCAAAAATTTATTTAACTGCATCGGGAGGTCCTTTTTATTTTAAAAAAAGTTTTAATATTGATAATGTTTCTTTTCATAATGCTATTAAACATCCTATTTGGAAAATGGGATATAAAAATTCAATAGATTCATCTAATCTTGTTAATAAAATTTTGGAATGTTTCGAACTATCTTCGCTTTACAATATCCCTCTATCTAATATTGATATTACTATTTCACCTAAGGCTTATGCGCATAGTATTGTTTTTTATAATGATCATAGAATCTCTATCAATTGTTTTAATAATGACATGATGATACCACTAACAAGTTACTTTTCGAATAGTAAATTTTATAAAAAACCAAAATCTAAAATTGAAGATGTTAAAATTAATGATCTTAGTTTTTTTAAGTTCAGTAATAAAAAATTCCAAATATTGAAATATAAAAACAAAATTTTTAATTTTAGTCATTCTCATCAAATAGCCTTTATGATTCTTAATTCTGAAGCCATTTCTAGATTTATTGATAATAAGATAAAATATAAAGAAATAATTCCGTTTATTTTCAATCATATTAATGTTTTCCCACACAATAAAAAATTTAAAAACCTTTATGAAATTATTGAATTTACTAATATGATTAGTAAAAAGATTAAATCATTATGAAAAACATTAATTTACTATTTATACTAACGATATATTTTTTTTTATCCGGTCATGCATTATCAAAAAGCTTAATTATTGAAAACAACAAAAGATTATCTTTTGATGATATTAATAATATTACTCCTTTTGATTTAAATTCATCCGAATTAACTGATGGAGATATTAATAAAATAATAAAAGATCTCTTATCTAGTGACTTAATTTCAAATTTAACTTTAAATATTGATTCTGATAATTATTTTTTAAATATAGATGAAGCTTTTTTTATAAATCAAATTTTTATTAATGGTAATATCAAATTAAAAAATTCTGATATAACTCAGAACATAAAAATCAAGGATAAAAGTTTTATTACACAAAAATTAATTGAGTCTAATGCTCAAATAATTGAAAATTTATATTACTCTACCGGACAGCAAAATGTTTTGGTTGATTTTTATTTAGAGGAATTAGCTGATAGTTCTTATAATTTAATTTATGAAGTTAGTGAAAATTTTGAAAAATATATTAATGATATATATGTAGAAGGTAATAGATTTATTTCTTCTAAGTTTATTAAATCCATACTCTCAATTAAAGAAAAGCAATTTTTTTCTTTGCTTTCTAATTCAAATTTTATCACCGAATATAAAGTAACCGATAATACTAATAAGATTAATAATTTATATCAAGAGGCTGGTTTTCTAGATGTTAATGTAAATTTTAACATTAATGAATTTAAGAACAAAATTTCTTTATTTATTTTTATCGATGAGGGTGAAAGACATCTCGTTCAAAATATAAATTATTTGTTTGAAAATGATGAGATAAATTCTTTACTACTTGACGATATTGATGAATTTTATGAAGCTACAATTAATAATTTTTATAGCTCTGAATCTATTAATTTATTTTTAAACAAATTAAATGACAAATTGTATAATAATAATTATCCTAATTTGAAAATTGATTATTCTTATAGCCTTGATAGCAATAATCTTATTTTAAATTTTTCTATTTCAGAAACTCAGCCTTTAATTGTAAAAAAAATAAATTTTTTTGGTAATCAAGTTACCAAAGACTCTACATTGAGAAGGCAAATTTATGTAAAGCCAGGCGATTTGTATAATAAGAGATTGAATAAAAAATCTACAGAGACTTTAATTAGAAGGCCTTATATTGATAATGTGACAATAAATACTAATAATTATGAGGATAATTCTGTTGATCTTGACTTTATTTTATCTGAAAAATTACAATCTGGTAGTTTTAAAATTGGCGCTGGTTATTCCGCTCAATCTGGTGTTGCCAGCTCTATTGGTCTTTCAGATTCAAATTTTTTAGGTTCTGGTAACAAAGCAAGCATTGATATTACCGCCTCTGATAAATCATTTTTATTCGATGCAACCTATAATAAATTCTATCTTGGCAATTATTTAATTGATAATAAATATCGTATTTATAATAATCAAGATAACCTTAAATCCACTTATGGTTATAATAGAGATTCTTATGGTCTTGAATTTTCATTAAAACTTCCTCAATCTTATGATATTTTTAAAGAAGAATATTATACAATTGGTATTGGTTATGAGGGCTCTAATACTTATGATTTAACTTCTACTGTATCCACATCAGTTACTCAAAATAGTGGTAAAAGTAATAATATTGTATTAACTACTGCCTATATTAATGACTCTACTAATCAAACTTTTAATCCCACTTTAGGAAGTAGACATTCTATCTTTTTTAATTTATCTCCATCTTCTATAAGTGATGATGATTATGTAAAAATCACCACTAATAATAATTATTATTTTAAAAGAAAAAATACTAATAATTCATATTTTATGCTTTCTTCCTTGGGTTTAGCCTCTGGCCTATCTAATAAAATTAAAACTAAAGACTCATTCTCTTTAGGTGGAAATTTTAAAGGTTTTCAATATTCTGGTATAGGTCCAAGAGATTCCTCCCTTAATTATCTTGGTGGTACTAAAATGTATCAATTGACGGTAGGTTATTCTTCACCTTTTTTATTTGATAATAAGGACACACTTATTGTTAAATACTTTGCTACTATTGGTTCAATTTTTGACTCAGAATACGCATCGTCTTTTAACTCAAAATCACCCAATTCTTCAATAGGGGCATCTCTGGATGTTATGACAGCAATTGGTCCATTATCAATTTCTTTAGCATCACCAATTTCTAAAAAATCATATGATAAAACTCAAACTTTTGATTTTTCTATTGGTACATCATTTTAACAACTTTCCTCAAATGCAAATCATAAACTTTAAAAGGAATTCTTTTTATCAACTATCAAAAAAATGTTTATTAAGCGATATTTTAAAAAATAATTATACGCTCATTAAAAAGAATATTCCTAATAATTTTAAAGTAAGTGATATTAGTTCTCTTAATAATTTAAAAAAAAATTCAATTTTTTTTTTAAATAAATTAAATATTGATCGTTTTATAAAAAATTTTAATAAACATAATACAAATTTTATTCATTTTATTTCAGATTCAAAAGAAATTACTAAGGTAAAAAATATTTCTTATTCCTTGGTTTCTGATATTAGTCTAGCTTATAATATTATTATTAATAACTTTCTTACACATCCGGAACATCTTCTTTATAAAGATAAATTTCTTAAAAAAAACAATAGTTTTATATCTGATAATTGTACTATTCATAATTCAGTTAAAATAGGTAATGGCTGTGTAATTGGTAAGGGTGTTATAATAGGGAAAAACAGCATAATTAAAGATAATGTTATAATTAAAAACTCTATTTTAGAAGAGTGCGTAACAGTGCATGAAAATTCTTCTATTGGAACTACAGGATTTGGATTTGATATAAATAATCTTTCTAATTTTAGGCACGAACCTCAAATTGGCATCGTTTATATTTCAAAAAACTGTTCTATTGGAAGTTCATGTACAATTGATAGGGGCAAGATTGATTCTACTTTTTTTGGTCACTCATGTTTGCTTGATAATCAAGTTCATATTGCTCATAATGTTATATTAGGTAACAATGTTGTAATAGCAGCTCAGTGCGGTATCGCTGGCAGTACTAGGCTTGGTAATAATGTCATTATTGGAGGGCAGGCTGGAATTTCAGGTCATTTAAATATTGGCAATAATGTTATGATTGGAGCTAAAAGTGGCGTTACTAAAAATATCGATGATAATTCTGTTGTTGCAGGATTCCCTGCTATAGATATAAAGAAATGGAAAAAAATGATAATTAGTCAGAGGAAAATCTAAATGGATATTAACAATATAATGAAATTACTCCCACACAGATACCCATTTCTATTAATTGACAGAATAATTGATTGTACACCCGATGAATCTGCTCATGCAATTAAGTGTGTCACTATCAATGAACAATTCTTTCAAGGTCATTTTCCCGATAGGCCAATTATGCCTGGTGTTCTAATTGTAGAAGCTTTAGCACAAACTGCAGCCGTTGCCGTTGCAAAAGCTAGAGAATCTAACTTACAAAATTTGTCTGTATTTTTTATGACAATTGATAAATGTAAATTTAGAAAACCGGTAACCCCAGGGGATGTATTGAATTTACATATTAAAAGAACAAATAAAGTTAAAAATGTTTACAAATTTGAAGGAAAATGTCTTGTTGATGGTGTTATATTCGCTCAATGCAATTTTACAGCCATGATGCAAGATGCCTCAATTAATTCATAAATCATCAGAAGTCTCAACGTCTGTTAAAATAGGTAAAAATGTATCTATAGGCCCTTTCTGTTTCATAGACGGCAATATTGAAATTGATGACAATACTCAAATAGTTTCGCATTCATGCATTTTTGGTAATGTTAAAATAGGAAAAGAAAATAAAATATATCCATTCACAAATATCGGTTGCGACCCCCAAGATTTAAAATTTGAGGGTGAAGATAGTCGTCTATTAATAGGTGATAATAATATCATCAGAGAAAATGTAACCATCAGTAAAGGTACAAAAGGTGATAATATGATAACTAAAATTGGTAACTCAAATTTACTTATGAATGGTACTCATATTGCTCATGATTGTCAGATCGGAAATAAAAATGTATTGGCAACTAATGCGGCAATAGCTGGGCACGTTAAGATAATTGATAATGTTATTATTGGAGGTCAATCTGCAGTACAACAATTTATTACAATTGGATCTTATTCAATGATTGGAGGAATGACAGGGGTAGACAAAAATATATTACCCGCTTCATTAGTTCTAGGTAATAGGGCTAAATTGAGAGGATTAAATTTAGTGGGTTTAAGAAGAGCAGAATTTTCAAAAGAAGAAATTAAAAAAATTGAAATACTGCATAACAATATTAATTTAATTAGTAGCCTTAGAAATGACAAATTAAATGACAAAGTAATAGATATTTTTGATAATTATCTTAAATTACAAAACGAGAAAATTGGCACCATTAAAGAATAAAATTTGTCTGATTGGCGGGAAGGGCGACGTTGTGTTAGAATCTGCCATATACTTAAATAATAATAATCAATTATTTAAAATTATTTTGATAGAAGACAACAAAATAGTTACTGAAAAATTTTCTAATATTATTTATAAATACTCATTAAAAAATTTTAATGGCATATTAAATAAAATTAAAGAATTAGAAATTAATAAAATTTTGATTATAGGCTATGTTGATTTCCCGAAATTTAATCAAATTAAATTTGATATAAAATCAAAATTATTTTTAACTAAAAATTATTTTTTAAATAGTGAATCTAGTCAAACTAAAATTTTTAAAAGTCTGTTGATGACTAAAAATATAAAATTAATATCGCCTATAAAGTACCTTAGTGAATTAGTAGCTAGCCCAATTGATCAAATTAGATTTAAAGATTTTGATAAATATAGAAAAATATTAATGAATAATAATGTTATTCTTAAAAAAATAACATCAATTAATATTGGTCAGAGTGTTATTCTCAATGGTAATAGAATCTTAGTATTAGAAAATTTTAAGGGAACGGATGAGATGATAAATTTATTTAATAATACTACATCTTACAATGATTTAATATTTATCAAGTTTAAAAAATCAAATCAAATTAATGAAATTGATTTCCCTGTAATTGGAAAAGATACAATTAAAAATCTTATTAAAATTAAAATTAAAGCAATTATTTTATTCAAAAATCAAACACTTATAGTTAATAAAGCTGAGTGTATAAAGCTAATCAAAAAAAATAAAATTAATTTAATTATAATTTAATGAATATATTATTTGTTTCTTTGGAAGAGTCTGGAAAAAAAATTTCTTCTAAGATTCTAGACAAGATCTCACAACAAAATATTAGTCACAACTATTATACTTTTGGCCTGGATATTAATTTTTCATCTAATATTTCTGATATTAATAATATGAAAATAAGACCTTTAATGGGTTTTTTTGAAGTTATTAAAAATATTAGATATATCTATAATCTTAGAAGACATTTAATTTCTCAAGTTAAGAAATTTAATATTGAATATATATTTTTCATCGATTCATTTGATTTTTCTAGATTTTTTTATAATAAATTTAATAAAATTAAATGTTCTCAGATAGTCGGTCCTTCAGTGTTTATCTGGAAGAAAAAAAAAGCAAAATATATCAATGATAATTTTGATAAATTATTCTCAATTTTTCTTGCTGATAAGCAATATTATGATCCACATATCTATTCTTATATCGGACACCCACTTAGTTCAAATATAGTTTCTAGAAATTTAAAGCCAAAAAGCATAAAAAATGTTGGTATTTTTTTAGGTAGTAGAGATCAGGAAATTTTTAACAATTTTAAAATAATTTCAAGTTTTATTAGTATCTCATCTAATGATTTTAATTATATTTTCTTTACATTACCAAAATATAAAAAATTTATTGAAGATCATTATTCTCAAAATTCTAAAGTCCAAGTCATTATTAATGATAAAAACTATTATACAAATATTTCAAAAATTGATTTTGCTCTTGCTTGTTCAGGCACAGTTCATTTAGAACTTTCTTTGTCTAAAATTCCCCATTTAGTTTTTTATAATACAAACTTTATAAATGCATTATTTTTTAAATTATTTATAAAAATAAAATTCATATCTTTATTAAATATTTTTTCTAATAAGGAAATAGTTAGAGAGTTTTTTTATAATAATTTCAATTCAAAATCTATTAATTCTTATTTACTATCTGTAAATAATGAAAATAAACTAAATTCTCTGTCTAATGACTTGGATGAAAATATAAAAATTAATAATATTAATTTTTTTGATCTAAAGCCTATTTTTGATCATTTAAAAAAGTTTTCTTAAGCCATAGTAAGTTAAAAATTGATTTTTTCTCTCTCTCAATAACTTTTTTATAACTCTTATTAATTTCACCTGTATATAGTTGTCTTGGTCTTGTTATTTTAAATTCTTGGTCTTCAATCATTTCTTTCCATTGTGATAACCATCCAATAGTTCTTCCTACTGCAAAAATTGGTGTAAACATTGTTGTGGGTATTCCTAAAGCTTTTAATAATATACCTGAATAAAAGTCTACATTTGGATATAGATTTTTTTCTTTAAAATAATCATCATTTAATGCTAATTCTTCAATTTCTTTTGCAATTTCTAATTCTCTAGATTTTATTTTTAATTCTTTAAATAAATCTTCTGTACTTTTTTTAAGAACTTTAGCTCTTGGATCATAATTTTTATAAACTCTATGTCCAAATCCCATTAATCTTATTTTATTTTTTTTGCTCTTTACTTCTTCAATAAAATCTTTTGGATTTAAATCATTTTCTTTAATTTCCTTTATCATATCTATTACAGCTTCATTAGCTCCGCCATGTGATTTACCCCATAATGAAGATATACCCGCTGATATACATGCATATGGATTTGCAAGTGATGATCCTGCTGTTCTTACAGTTGATGTTGATGCGTTCTGTTCATGATCTGCGTGTAGTATAAAAATTTGATCCATTATTTTTGAATATAGTGGGTTAATCTCATAATTTTCAGTTGGCGTTGCAAAACACATGTGTAAAAAATTATCTGTGTAATCATATTTATTCAATGGGTACATAAAAGGTTGCCCTAGGTGGTATTTAAAGGCCATAGCAGCTATAGTTGGCATTTTAGCTAGAATTCTATGTGTTGAAATCATTCTATGCTCAGGATCCTCTATATTTAGAGAATCATGATAAAAAGCTGATAAAGCGCCAACCACTCCTATCATCATAGCCATTGGATGTGCGTCCCTCCTAAATCCTCTAAAAAAATACGTTATTTGTTCATTGAGTAGGGTATGATTTCTTATCGTTTCTTCAAATTCAATTTTATCTGGTTGTGATGGTAATTCTCCATGCATGAGTAAATAACTCACTTCTAAGAAAGAGCTATTATTTGCTAATTCTTCAATAGGATAACCTCTATATTGCAAGACTCCTTTTTCACCATCGATATATGTTATTTTAGAATTACAGGCAGCTGTAGAAGTGAATCCTGGGTCATATGTAAACAACCCAGTATCTTTATATAGACTAGAAATATTAATCACATCAGGACCTATGGATCCCTTCATACCTTCAAATTGGTACTCTTTATTTTTTTCGTTATCTATTAATGTGAATCTTTTTTTACTCATTATTAATTATTGGAAGTATCATATCATTGACTTTTTGAATACCAAAATATTTTATAATTGAGTCAATAGGAAGCTTACTATGAAAATTCACAAGTATTTTTCTAAATATCTTACCTGTTTTTTTTAAAGAAAGATCATTTTCCTCTAATTTTTTAATAAAATTATCAAATGATAAATTTGTATCATAATATTTTTGAATTTCTTTTAAGGTTATCATTTCATTTTCAGATATTTCATATGAATTATTTTCACTATTATGTCTAATTAGGTTCTCTAATTCCTTATTGATTTCTTCCTTATTATTAGATCTTTTTAAAATGTCTTTGTAAATCTCATTGAGATTAAAAATAATAACTTTATCTTTTAAATTTTTATCAATGTGATTTAAGAAATTGTCATATGTAATTTTTTGTAAATAATAATTATTATAAAAATTTAATTTATCTATATTAAATTTAGCGGGAGATAATACGGTTTTTTTAATTTCAAAATTTTCTATACTCTCGTCTTTATTTAAGTATTCAATTTCATTAAAACTATTACCTAATTTAATTATGAAATTAAATAAAGCATCTTTCTGATATCCCATTTCTAAATAATTTAAAACATTTGTTATATTATCTCTCTTAGATAGTTTTTTACCTGACATGTCGTGTATAAGAGGGATATGAGCATAATTAATTGGTTTCAATGATATTGCTTCAGATATCATCATTTGTTTGATTGTATTAATAGAATGATCATTTCCTCGAATTACATGGGTAATATTTTCCATATGATCATCAATGACATTTGATAAAATAAAAGTAGGAGATTTGTCTGATCTTGAAACTGAAAAATCTTCAATATTCTTATTAGGTATTTTAATATTTCCTAAAATCTCATCGTTATATTCAAAATGATCTACGTCTCTTTTGACTTTAAATTTATAAGGTCCTTCATCAGATTTATAAACCTTATTTATTTTAATTAATTCCTCTAAATATTTACTATGCTCATCTATATTTTTTGATTGATATTTTAAATCATCATATTCTAAGTTAAATAATTCAAAAACTTTTATTATTTCATTTTCATATTCTTTTTTAGATCTTTCCTTATCCGTATCTTCAATTCTTAAAATGAATTTCCCATTATTTTTTTTTGCGAATAAATAATTATAAATTGCAGTTCTTAAGCTACCAATATGAAAATTACCTGTAGGAGATGGGGCAAATCTAGTGACTATCATTTATAGTTCCTTATTAGTTTTATCATTTTTCCTAATATTTTTACTCTTTCTTTATTATAATTAGTTTGTTCAAAGTTAAGTTCATCACCAAGTATATCGATAGTTTCTTGATTAATTTTAATTTTTTTTAAAGTAATATCACTATTATCAATTTGTATAGCGTAAATATCTTTTTCATTTATAAATTCAGGCTTTTCCAATAATACAGTATCTCCATGGTATATCCCAAAAGAATGCATTGAATTACCATTAATTTTGCAGGCAAAAATATTAATTGTATTTCTATTAAGGTCTAGTAAATCATTTGCATCAACTATTGAAACTATACTTCCATCTGATTCAATTGGTTTTCCAGCAGATATTTCATTGTAATAATTAATCTTTGATTTTTCATTTCTTATTTGAATAGATCTAGCTTTAAGAGAGTCTTTAAAAATTAGTTTATGGTCAATTAAGTACTCTATGTATTGAAAAACACTAGACTTAGATTTTAAATTCATATAATTCCTCATTTCGTCGTAGGAAGGAGAATATTTATTATCCTCAATATAAGATTTAATATAATTAAACAATATTAATGATTTTTTAGTCATTAATATTTATACACTTTAAATTTTTAGTCTTATTATAATAAATCAACATATTTGAATTTATTATGTTGAAAATATTTGAACTTTCTTGATCTTTAAAAATTTTAATTTTGTTTTTTTCTAATTTTGCAAATAAAAATGATTTTCTCTTTAATTTTTTAAAAGGAAAAATTAAATTCTCTTTTAAATTGTCTAATAACATTTCCGTATTCGTATAATACTTATTTAATAATCCTTTAAGTAGTATATTTGTTAATACGAAATTAGAGCAAGGATTTCCAGGAAAATATAAGATAACCTTATTTTTAATTTTCATCACTTTTAATGGTTTTCCTGGCTTCAGATCTAAGCCATCTAACACTAGTTTTTTATAGTCAAAATTAAAATCATCATCACTTTTACCAGTACCACCTGTAACTATAATGATATTAGATTGGGACTTTTTAATTAATTCTTCTAATTTTTTTTGATCATCTTTTATCATCATAGATTGTTCAACAACTTGATTATTATTGTGAAGAAATTTTTTTATGTACTTAATATTTGTTGCTTTAGGTCCATTTTTTTTGAAAAACTCATCACCCGTTCCTATTAATGTGAATGAAAGAGGTTTAATAATTGTCATTGTATAATTATTAAAGCTTTCAACAAATTGAATGTCCTTGTTTGTTAATTTATGACCTTTCTTAAATATGATTGAATTAGCTTTTACTACATGTCCTTTTTTTCTAATAAATGAATTCTTAGTTACAATTTTTTGAACAAATAAATCACCATCTTTTAATAAATCTTCAATAGGAACAATTTTCTTTATGCTATTGTTTATAAGAGAGCCAGTTTTAACTATTAGACATTCTTCATTTTTTAATATTTTTTTATTTAATTGGGTTAATTCAGTTTTTCCGACTATTCTGTATTTTTTAGATATTTTTGAAACACCTATACCGTCCATAGAAGATTGATTATACTCTGGAATATTAATCTTAGTAATGAAATTTTTTCCTAAATAATCACCAGAGGATAAGGAATTTGTATTTTTTTCAAGATATATTTTGTCAGGTAGGATATTAGAAATTATTCTAATAGCTTCAAAAATATCTTTTTTTTTATTTTTTTGATCCACCTGTTTTTTCAATTAATTGTATATTTTTTATAACAATTTTTTTTTTATATGATTTTAACATATCATAAATAGTTGTTGCTGAAATTACCACTGCGTGAATGACTTCTATTTCTATACCTGTTGAATAATGTGACTTTGCTTCTGCTAAAATATTTATTTTATCTTTTTTAAAAAGTTGAATTTTTATATCTATATAATCTATAGGTATATTGTGAGTTAAAGGTATAGCATTTGATGTATTTTTTGCTGCAAAAATACCTGCAATTTTTGCAGTATTAATTAAATTATCCATTATTTTTTTATTTTTTTGTAAGTAGTTATGTAATGTTTTATCAATAATCAAAATACCTTCTGCAATTGCTTTTCTTTTTGTTTTTTCTTTATTGGAAATATCAACCATTTCAGTATTTTTATTTTTTTTATTAAAATGTGTTAAAGTCATGATTACTTAGTTATATCGTCTATATATTTTTTTATATTTATATTGTTTAGGATACTACCACCAATTAGAAATGTATTAATATTTTTTTCTTTAATTGTATTGATATTCTTTATAGTTAGTCCACTTTCACTCACAATAATTCTTTCTTTTATTTTTGAAGATAGCTTAATAGTTTTTGTAATATCTATTTTTTGCAAAGCGAGATTTCTATTATTTATTCCAATTAATTTAGTTTTAGTATTTTTTATTTTACTTAAGTCCTTTTTTGATTCAATTTCGATTAATACATTTAGACCAAGAGAATGAGCGTATTTTTCTAACAGTAATAACTTTTTTTCTGTGAGTATCCTTGCGATCAACAATATAGCATCTGCTCCATAGTAAGCACTTTCGTATATTTGAATTTTATCCAATATAAAATCTTTTCTAATAATAGGTTTATTCGTAAATTGTTTTGCAATTTTTATATCATTAAGACTGCCTCCAAAATTTTTATCAGTTAAAATTGATATGCAGGTAACATTAGATAATTCATATTGATTGATAATCCCACTAATATGTTTTATTTTTCTAAATTTTTTTATTGAAGGGCTATATCTTTTAAACTCTGCAATAATACTAGTTTTTTTATTTAAATTATTATCTTCAATATTTTTTATAAATTTAGATTTAATTTTTATCTTTTTTTTTATTTTATATTTTTGTTTTAAATATTTTAATTTATTTTTTTGTTCATCTACAATTTTTTCTAATATATTCATCTACACATATTATTTAAATGATCAAGTGATCTTTTACTATCTATTAATGATGTAAGTATTTCATATGCCTCGTTAAATGTTTTATTCTGATCTATTGTTAGTATTCCATAGATAGCATTTATTATTACAATATCTCGATAACTATTTTTTTTACCTTCAAAAAAATTAATTAATTTTTTAGCATTATATTTAGCGTCTTTACCTTTTATATCCTCAAAAGATAAATTCTTTTTACAAAGAAATTTAGCAAATTTTTTATTATCAATTTTTTTCTTTTCTATTTTATTATTTTTAGTTTTTTGCCATACTGTTGTTGGTGAAAAAATACTTATTTCGTCTAATCCATCCTCTGATGAAAAGACCTTAAAGTTTTTAAGTTTATTCATAAGTAGTATTTCTGCTATTGTTTTTGCTGCCTTCTCATTAAATGCACCAACTATTTGATAATTTGCTTGAAGAGGATTGAGAGTAGGCCCTATCATATTAAAAAATGTTTTAAATCCTAGTGACTTTCTTACTGCTCCGATATTTTTTAATATTGGGTAAAAATTTGGTGCATTTAGATATATAAAGTTATGGTTTTTTATACTTTTATGAATTCTATTTTCATTATTTTCCATCTTAAAACCTAATTCATTTAAAATATCTGAAGATCCTGAAAGAGAACTTGCTGCCCTATTACCATGTTTACTTATTTTGATTCCTGTACTTGCAATTAGTAAACCTACTGTTGTCGAAATATTTAATGTTTTTTTACCGTCACCACCTGTTCCGCACGTATCTAATGAATTAGGGTAGGGTTTAATTTTTATTGAATTTTTTTTGATATAGTTTCTTATTTTATTGATCATCCCTGAGTCGTACATATTTTCATTTAATTTAGATATCATTAATCCTGTATGCATTGGATTTTCTGATGTAAAAATTAACTCAATAGCTTTTTTTAAATTGTAATTTTTATTATAATATAATTCTTCAATCATTTAGACTGTCCTTATAAAATTTTGAATAATTAGATCCCCATTCAAGGTTTCTATACTTTCTGGATGAAACTGAACCCCATATATATTATAAAGCTTATGACGCATTCCCATGATAATATTATCTTCCTCCGAATTGCATAATAATTCTAAACCGCTAGGTAAGGTATTATTATCTACATATAATGAATGGTATCTTGTGGCCTTAAATGATTTAGGCATACCTTCTAAAATTCTATTTTTTTTTACAATCTTGATATTAGATATTTTTCCATGATGGGGAATTTTTAAAGTTTTAATTTTAGCATTAAAATATGCACCAATGATTTGATGGCCTAAGCAAATTCCAAATATTGGCATGAAGCTATAAATTTTATCAATTAATTCTAAACACTCCCCTGCATTATAAGGATTGCTAGGTCCTGGAGATATAATTACAGCTTTAGAATTTATGATTTTATTATAGTTTGATAGTAGCTGATCATTTTTTAAAATTTGTACTTTAATATTATTTTTAGAAATAGAATGATAGACGTTATAAGTAAAGCTATCGTAATTATCAATGAGTGTTATCATTGTATCTCATGAGCTATTGAATAAGCTTCAAAGAGAGCTTTTGCTTTGTTAATACATTCTTCATACTCATTTTGATCTTTACTGTCATAGACAATACCCGCACCACTTTGAGCATATATTTTTTTATCTTTGATCAACGCAGTTCTTAAATTTATACAACTATCCATATTTCCATTTGCATCAAGATAACAAACTGATCCTGCATAAAATTCTCTATTAGTTTTTTCTAATTCTTCCAATATTTGTAAGGCTCTAATTTTTGGAGCACCTGAAACAGTTCCTGCCGGTAATCCGGCAAATAGTACATCAATCGGACTATATTTTTTTTTTATTTTACCGGTAACATTGCTAACTATATGCATTACGTGAGAGTAATATTCTACAATATTTTTTTCAGTAACTTTAACACTTCCAATTTCAGAAATTGTACCGACATCATTTCTTCCTAAGTCTACTAGCATTAAATGTTCCGCTAATTCTTTTTTATCTTTTAGTAAATCATTTTTATATGCATCATCTTCTTTATTAGTTTTCCCTCTCTTTCTTGTGCCCGCTATTGGTCTAAGTGTTACAAGTCCGTCATTAATTTTAATCATCGTTTCAGGACTAGAACAGATAATCTGATAGTCTTTAAAATTTAAATACACAAGGTAAGGTGAAGGGTTAATTGATCTGAGTGCTCTATAAAAATTAAAAGGGTCTATATTATAATCATTTTCAAATCTTTGAGACAATACGGCTTGAAATATTTCACCCTTAATAATTTCTTTCTTAATATGGTTAACTTGACTTAAATATGATTTTTTTGTTGTCAATGGTTTAAAGTTTTTATTAAAAATATTTTTTTTATTACCTTTTTTAGTTTTTGATCGCTCGTTTTTGATTATTAAGTTTAATTTTTGAATTTCTTTTAATGATGATGTCTTATTGGAAGAGATATCAATCAAATGAATTTGATTTAAAATATTATCAATTATAATTAAATTTTTGGGCTTAACGAAATGAGCTAGGGGTATATTAATATAACTCTTATTTTCATCATATGTGAGCTTAGGTAGGGTAAATTTACATAAATCAAAAGATAAATTTCCAATAATTATAGGCAAAGGTATTTTATCTTTATATTTAATTTTAACTTCATAGTCCTTATAAATTTTTTCTATAAAATTTCTATGAGATTTAAAATTTATTTTTTTATTATTTATTAATGCATAATTTTTAAAAATTTTAATTTCTTCCTTAGAGTTAAAAAAAATAATTGTAAAACGTCCTTTGTTATCACCACCAATAACAGACTCTAACATAGATACATCTCTATATTTATTTTTTAATTTTTCTACGATAGATACGGAGTTTTGATTATCAAGGAATATTTTTTTTCCATAAAGATTATTCATAGATTATTGAAGAAGTTGTTCGTTATTAACTTCTATGTCGTATAAAGATTTAATAGCGTTCATTAGTTCATTATAGAATATGTTGGTTATTGTAATTTTTATTTGATCTGAATTTAATAAAGACTGCTCATAGTATTTTAAAACATAGACTTTATTATCAACAATAACTTTAATGGGTTTTTCTTTTTTAATTAAAATAATATCTTTTAGTTGATCTTCTGAAAGTATGCTATTTTCTAACTCTAAAGATCTTAGAAAATAATTAATATTTTTAACTTCTACTTCAATTAAATTATTGTCATTATATTGATTTTTTTTCTCACTTTTTTGTTTAAGAAAATTAGTATATTTTTTAATAAAGTTATTTTTTTTATCTTGGGGAATATTGTTGATTGAAGATTTAATTATCTGATATTCGTAATATTTATTATTGTTTATGAAATTCCCATTTTCTTTATCTTCAAAAATCTTATAATCCTTTTTGCCTAAATTTTCTTTAAATGAAAAACTATCTGTATATAAAACTTCTTCCTCTATAAATTCATTATTCATTTCATTTAAATTTAATTTATCTACATTTTTAAGTTCTTCTTCTATAATTTTAGTAATTATTTCTTCTTCTACATCTTTTTTTTCATAAATTTTTTGTGAATTAATATTATTTAACTTCACAATATAATTTAAATCACCAACTTTAAAAATATCAGATGTCTCTTTTTCATTCAGAGAATTAAGTACATTATAAATTTGTGGTAGAATTTTCTTTTTTTCAATTTTATTAAAAGTATCGAGTAGATTTTTATCATTATTATAATCATCAAACTTAGTTGATGATAAATTTTCCTGTTTAATAATAATTTGATCATAGGAAAAGTTTTTAGATTTTGTAAATATTTCAATATTTTCTTGGTAGTAACTATTTATTACGTCTTTATTAATTACAGTTTCTTGAATATATTTAACTAAATTTACTTTCTTTATATTAATTTTAAAAACAACTATTTCACTTTCATATTTTAACTGGTCGTCACTATCAATTTTAAATTCTTCTTCTTTGATTTTATAAACTTTCACTACTTTTTCTTTTAATAACTTCTCATTGATATCTATCTTTTGAAATAATTCAGTTTCGAGACTATTTAAAAATATCTCTTTGCCTATTTCGTCCCCTAGATTTTTAATAATTGTTTGAAATTGAGATGTTGAGAATTGACTAATTTCTTGATTATCTCCTAATGTTTTCTTTAAGACAGTCATTACTGAATTTTCATTTAGTTTTATTTTTTCATTAAGGTATTTTTTTAATGATATTTCATTAATTAATTGTCCCAGATAATTGATTTTAGCTACTACTTCTTCTTGCGGATTTAATTGCTTGAGATTTGAATTAGTTTTATATTCACTAAATAGTTGATTAAATTCAGCTGTTGTAACCTTATCGTTATCTATTTTTAATATATAGTCAGGAGTGATAAATCTACTAAAGCCCATAAATAAGAAGCTTCCTGCTAATATGGCACTGAAAAATATTGTTATAATTTTTGTTTTCATAGTTTGAAATAAAGTGTTATTTCTATCAGATATTTATGAAATTTATAATTTTTAATTGGAAATCTTACCTAAACTTTTATGAGTCTAGTTTTTTAACAAAATTCATCTCAAAAACTAATTTTAAGAATAAGTATAATCTTATTGTAGCTCCCAGTTCATTTTCATTGGGTTTTTTAAAAGATAAATACAAAAATATTAATTTTTCTGGACAAAATTTTGATATTTATGGAAAAGGTGGTTTTACTTCATTTCTGCCTATTTCTGATTTGAGCGAAAATAATATTAATTATGCTCTAATAGGTCATTCTGAAGTTAGGCAATATAGAAAAGAAAATAACTCTATTGTTAATCTTAAGCTTAAACTTACTCTTGATACTAAAATTACACCTATAGTATGTATTGGTGAAGATTTAAATACTTATAAAAAGAAACTAACAACCGACTATCTTAAAAAACAAATAATTGAAACATTTGATAAAAATACACAATATAAAGAAGTTTTCATTGCTTATGAGCCCTTGTGGGCAATAGGGACTGGATTAGTACCAACTAATGATGAAATTTCTAAAATTGTTGATTTTATTAAATCTTTCTTAAAAGATTATTCTTTTAAAAAACTTAAAATTTTATATGGTGGTTCGGTTAATTCTGAAAATTTAGAACAACTTTCTAAAATTAAAGAATTAGATGGTTTTTTAGTTGGATCAGCTTCAATTAAAAAATCTTTTATTAATAAATTTAAATTATGATTAATATATTTCTTATAGTAAGTGCAATTATTGGGGCTGTTTTAGTCTTAATAATATTGTTTCAAAAAACAGAAGGTGGAAGTTTAGGATTGGGCACTCAAAGTACTATTGGAACTGGTGGAATGACAACTCCAAAAAAGAGTGGAGGCATTACTAGGATTACTTATATCATCGCTTTTTTCTTTTTATTTTGGTGTTTGGGAACCGCAGCATATATGAACAGGACTTACGCCCCTGAAATCGATTTACAAAAAATTGCTAATGAAATTGAAATTGACGAAAATCTATCTGAAAAAATTCCTGAAGTCCCTCTGAAGTGAAATTAATTTTTGTTACCGGAGGTGTTGTTTCATCATTAGGTAAGGGAATAGTCACCGCCTCACTTGCAGCGCTATTGAGATCAAGAGGCGTTAATTTAAAAATTAGAAAACTAGATCCATACTTAAATGTAGATCCTGGCACTATGAGTCCATATCAACACGGTGAAGTTTTTGTAACCGATGATGGTTCAGAGACTGATTTAGATTTAGGTCACTATGAGAGATTCACTGACATCAATTGTTCTAAAAACGATTCAATATCATCTGGAAAAATTTATTCATCAGTAATCGATAAAGAACGTAAAGGTCTGTATTTGGGATCTACTGTACAGGTGATACCTCATATTACTGATGAAATTAAATCTTCTGTTAAATTAGACGTTAAGGATAATGAGGTTGTTATCTGTGAGATAGGGGGAACTGTAGGAGATATTGAAAGTCTTCCTTTTTTAGAAGCTATAAGACAATTTAAAAATGAAAAGCCTGAAGATACATTATTGATTCATTTAACCTTACTTCCTTATCTTGAATCTTCCGGTGAACTTAAAACAAAACCAACCCAACATTCAGTTAAAGAACTTTTAAATTCAGGTATTCAGCCTGATGTTATTGTCTGTAGAAGTAGTAAAAAAATTTCCGATAATGAGCTGTCTAAAATTAGCTTATTTTGTAATGTCTCTAAACAATCAGTAATCCCATCTTACGATGTTCCTAGTATCTATAAGGTTCCATCTTTACTGAGCAAGTCTAAGTTAGATGAAATAGTCATTAAGAAACTTAAAATCAAAACACCAAAAAAATTAGATCTAAAAATATGGAAAAATTTTGAATTATTAGAATCTTTTGCAAAAGAAGAACTCCAAATTTTGATAATAGGAAAATACATGGATTTAAAGGATAGTTATAAATCCTTATATGAAGCTATCTATCATGCTGGTGTGCACAATAAGGTTGATGTTAAAATTAATTGGTTAGATTCAGAAACTATCAATTCCAAAACTGCTAAAATACTTTTAAAAAATGCCAATGGAATACTTATTCCCGGAGGTTTTGGAGGTAGAGGAATATCAGGAAAAATTGAAGCAATAAAATATGCTAGAGAGAATAATATTCCTTTTTTAGGAATCTGTCTTGGTATGCAGTTAGCAATCATAGAATACTGCAGAAATGTTTTAAAAATAAAGAATGTAGGTAGTTCTGAGTTTGGTAAGTTTAAAACTAACGTAGTTTCTTTAATGACAGAGTGGAAAAACAAAAAAATAATTGTAAAGAGAAATGAAAAAGCTGACCTAGGAGGTTCTATGAGGCTAGGATCATACCCATGCTTTATTTCAAAAAATACTCTTGCATATAAAATATACAAAACTAATAAAATTAACGAAAGACATAGACATAGATATGAAGTTAATCCAAGACTTAAAAGTATGATAGAAAAAAAAGGAATGCAGTTTTCAGGAATATCAAAAGATAAAAATTTACTAGAAATAGTAGAAAATAAAAATCATCCTTGGTTTTTAGCCGTTCAATTCCATCCCGAGTTAAAATCAAAACCCTTTAAGCCACATCCAATATTTTTATCTTTCATAAAATCTTCTCATAATAAAAGCAATGAACAAAAAAATTAAATTATCTAATTTCACTATTGAAAATAATAGTGATCGATTAACTCTTATATCAGGACCATGTCTTTTAGAGAGTGATAAGATGGTATATAAAGTAGCTACAAAACTTTCTTCATTATCTAAAAAATATAAATTTAACTTAATTTTTAAATGTAGTTTTGATAAAGCGAATAGAACTTCTCATAGTTCTCTTCGTTCAAAAATGTCTTTTAATGCAGCTATGGATGTTTTAAAATCTATAAAAAAAGATTTTAAATTATCTGTCACTACTGATGTTCATGAAACTTCTCAAATATCTAAATTAATTGAATACATAGATGTAATTCAAATACCGGCATTTTTATCACGGCAGACAGACTTGATTATTGCTGCAGCTGATACACACAAAATAGTGAATGTAAAAAAGGGCCAGTTTTTATCACATTCAGAAGTCTTAAATATTATAAAAAAAATTGAATCCCGTAATAATAAAAAAATCATTATTACAGAAAGAGGTAATTCTTTCGGTTATAATTATCTGGTCAATGATTTTAAAGGCATCGAATTAATGAAACAGTTCGGTTATCCTATAATTTTTGACTCAACTCACAGTGTTCAAATTCCTGGTGGTCTTGGAGTAAAAAGTGGGGGAGCTAGAGAGTACGTTCTACCTTTATCTAAAGCAGCATCAGCACTAAGAATTGCTGGCTTTTTTATTGAAACACATCCAAATCCTACCGTGGCACTAAGCGACGGTCCAAATATGGTTTATTTAGATAAAATGGAAGACTTAATAAAATCAATTAATAAAATTAATAAAGCAGCAAAGGAATAATTAAATGGTAAAAATATTAAATATAAAGGCTAGAGAAATTTTTGATAGTAGAGGAAACCCTACCGTTGAATGTGAAATGCTTGTAGATGGTCATCCCGATCCCTTTTTTGGGTTGGTTCCCTCAGGTGCATCTACTGGAAAATTTGAAGCATTAGAACTTAGAGATAACGATAAGAGCAGAATGAGCGGAAAAGGAGTCTTAAAAGCTGTTGAAAATGTTAATAATCTTATTAGTCCGCATCTAATTAATAGTAATTTTAATGATTATAAAGAGTTTGATTCTTTTTTATTATCTCTAGACGGCACAGAAAATAAATCAAAATTTGGCGCTAATGCAATCCTATCTTTAAGTCTTGCTTATTATAAAGCTTGGTCTTATTTAAATTTTAAAAAAATATTTTTGTCTCAAGGTATGGATAACTTAAGTATACCAGTTCCAATGTTAAATATCATTAACGGTGGCCAGCATGCTGATAATGATGTCGATTTTCAAGAGTTTATGATTTTGCCAATAAATTTTCCTAATTTAAGAGAAGCTTTGTCCGCAACTCATGACGTTATTGGAAAAATTAAGAAAAACTTAAAACTAAAAAACCTCAATACTAATGTTGGAGATGAAGGTGGCTTCGCTCCAAACTTAAAATCTCATATTGAAGTTTTAGATATAATTTGTGATTCAATAGAAACTTCTGGCTACCAAATTAACAATCATTTTAAAATATCTCTCGATTCTGCCTCTAGTGAATTTTTTGAATCTGGAAAATATAATTTTGAAGGAAAAAATCTATCAACGGATGAGATGATTAAAGTTTATGAAAATATTTCTGATAATTATCCTATTTTTTCAATAGAAGATGCTCTTGATGAAGAAGATTATGAGGGTTGGAAAAATATTACAAGTTCCTTAGGTGGAAAAATTAAACTTGTAGGAGATGATCTTTTTGTAACTAATATTCAAAAACTTCAAACTGGTATTGACACTAAACAAGCTAATAGCATTCTTATTAAATTAAACCAAATAGGTACAGTTTTTGAAACTCTTCAAGCTATTGATTTAGCAAATAATAATAATTTTGTTTCAATTATGTCTCACAGGTCGGGAGAAACTGAAGATAGCTTTATTTCTGATTTGGCAGTAGCTTCTAATTGCCCGTTAATTAAAACTGGTTCTCTTTCTAGATCTGACAGAGTGTCAAAATATAATCAATTATTAAGAATTGAAGAATCAGAATTAGTTAACAATTATAGCGGTAATTCAAATAAGATTTTTTCTTAGTCGTCTTTAATTTTGTACATAATTAAACCAAATGAAATATTTTGATTAACTATTTTTTTTATTTGTTTAAATTATATATGAATATATGAATATTAAAAATCCCTTTGGTTTGAACGCGTTTTCTAATTTTTTGATTATTTTTATTCTCTTATATTTATTTTATCATCTTATTTATGGCAAATATAATATAGGGAATTATTTAATTAATGATTTTAAAAAAACAATTCTAAATGAAAATTTAATTGATCTAAATTTAAAAATTTCTAGTATTGATAAAGACTTATATTCTTTATATACAAATAAGGATGATTTTATCGATGAGATTGCAAAAAAAAAATATGAATATACTAGCCCTGGTGAGCTTTTAATTAAAATAAACTAATGGAAAAATTTAATAAAAAACAATTACTAAATTTTTATGAAAAGATGTTCCTCATAAGAAAATTTGAAGAGAAAGCAGGACAGCTTTATGGCTCAGGAGAGATTGGAGGCTTTTGTCATCTCTATATAGGTCAAGAAGCGGTTGTTATTGGAATTTTATCCTCAGTTAATTCTGAAGATACAGTTGTTACTTCGTATAGAGACCATGGTCATATTCTTGCAAGAGGTGTTGATCCAAAATTAGTTATGTCTGAATTAACTGGAAGGGCAAATGGAATTTCAAAAGGTAAGGGAGGCTCTATGCATATGTTTTCAAAAAAAAATAGATTTTATGGAGGTCATGGAATTGTTGGAGCTCAAGTTCCTATTGGTATTGGCTTGGCTTTTGCTCATAATTATAGAAAAGAAAAAAAAATATCTAGAATTTATTTAGGCGATGGAGCTATGAATAATGGTCAAGTTTTTGAATCGTTTAACTTAGCTTCTCTTTGGAATTTACCTGCTCTGTTCATTATAGAAAATAATCATTATGGTATGGGCACTGCTACTAAGCGATCTGCTGCTGGTGGTGATCTTTTTGAAAGAGCTAAAATTTTTGGTATTGAGGGAGAGAAAATTGATGGTATGAATTTTTTTACTGTAAGTGAAGCTGCTATTAAAGCTCGTGATTATATTATTAAAGAAAATAAGCCTTACGTAATTGAAATGGATACATATCGTTTTAGAGGTCATTCAATGTCAGATCCTGCTCTTTATAGATCTAAAGAAGAAGTATTAGAAAAAAAAGAAATAGATCCTGTACTAACTATGAGACAAGCTTTAATAAAAGATTACAAAATAACTGAAACTGAAATTAAAGACATTGAAACTGGAGTTAAAAAAAATATTAAAGAAACTGAACAATTTGCACTTACAAGTCCTTTACCGGAACTCAATGAGCTTTATACGGATATTTATTTATGAAAATAACTTTACCCGCTTTATCTCCCACTATGGAAACTGGCAATCTTGTAAAATGGTTAGTAAAAGAAAATGATGTAGTTATATCAGGACAAGTTTTAGCTGAAATTGAAACTGATAAAGCTACCATGGAACTTGAATCTCCTGATGATGGCATTATTTTAAAAATAATAATTCCTGAAAACACGGAAAATGTAAAAGTTAATACTGATATTGCTATTTTAAAAATTGAAGATGAAGATGAAGATGAAGATGAGATAGTAGAAAAATCTCTAAAGAATAATAATCAAAGCAATAAAGCTGAGCCTTCTATTGAGGCGCATAAGACAGAAAAAAAATTACCTATTAATGAAATTAAAATTAATTTTGATGATGGTACGGATAATGATTTATCAAAAAAATGGACTGAAAAAGATATCACCATGAGAGAAGCTTTAAATATGGCTATTACTGAAGAAATGCTTTTAGATAAAGATGTATTCTTATTAGGCGAAGAAGTAGCAGAATATGAAGGTGCTTATAAGATTACCCAAGGTCTCCTTGATAAATTTGGTAAAGAGAGAGTCTTGGATACTCCTATCTCTGAACACGGTTTTACAGGACTTGCAATAGGTGCAGCTATGTCTGGATTAAAACCCATATGTGAGTTCATGACTTTTAATTTTTCTATGCAAGCTATCGATCAGGTTATTAATTCAGCGGCTAAATCACTTTATATGTCTGGTGGCGAAATCAATGTCCCAATTGTTTTTAGAGGTCCTAATGGTGCTGCTGCTAGAGTAGGCGCTCAACATAGTCAGTGTTTTATATCTTGGTACTCACATATTCCTGGATTAATAGTTGTTGCCCCTTCTAATGCAAGAGATGCAAAAGGATTATTAAAGTCGTCAATTAGGAATCCTAACCCAGTTGTTTTTTTAGAACATGAAATACTCTATAATAAAAAAACCTTAGTTCCTGAAGAAGATGACTTCACAATCCCTTTAGGTAAAGCTAATATTTTAAACGAAGGTAAAGACCTCACTATCATAGGCTTTAGTATGAGTATAAATCGTATTTTAGACGCTATGCCTGAAATCAATAAACTTGGATTAAATCCTGAAATTATTGACTTGAGGACTATTAAGCCCTTAGATGAAGAAACTATATTTAAATCTGTCAAAAAAACTAACCGAGTAGTTATTGTTGAAGACGGTTGGGGAAACACAAGTTTTGGCTCTCATCTGTCTTATTTAATTCAGTCAAATTGCTTTGATTATCTTGATTGTGAAATTATTAAAGTTAGTGGTAAGGACGTACCAATGCCTTACGCTGAAAATCTAGAGAAACTAGCTCTGCCATCTACTAATGATATTTTGGAAGCTGTCAAAAAAGCAACTTACAGATAATGTTTACTAAGATTTGTATGCCTTCTTTATCTCCTACAATGGAAGAAGGAAAAATTGTTGCTTGGATAAAGAAAATAAATGAAGAAATTCAATCAGGTGAAGTTTTATTTGAAGTTGAAACAGATAAAGCCACAATGGAATATGAAGCCCCCGATGATGGTTATTTAATTAAAATAACATGTGAAGTTGGAGAAAGTGTTAAAGTTAATTCACTTGTAGCCGTAATTTCAGAAAGTGAAAGTTTTTCAGAGGATGAGTTAAAAGTTTTCTTATCCGACACTTCTGAAACTTTAGATAAAAAAATTGTCTCTGAGATTAAATCTGAACCTATTGTTAATCAGAATAAAAATTCTGAATTACCAAATGATATTAAGATAACCTCTTTAGCTAAAAGAGTCTCACAACAAAATAATATAGATATTTCTCAAATAACAGCTCCTGGTAGAAAAATTAGGCTTAATGATCTTTATCAAGATAGCTCAATTAATACAAATACTTTCAGAAGATTTATAAGTCCTGCTGCAAAAGTTACTTCTATTAAAAATAATATTAATATTCAAAATATTACTGGATCAGGACCTGATAATAGAATAATTTTAAGAGACTTTGAAAATACACCAAATATGAATGATGATAAGTTAAGAAAAGCAATAGCCAAGGCAACATTATTTTCAAAACAAAATATTCCACATTTTTATCTTAATTCTAAAGTCAGAATGGATAATTTATTAGAATTTAGAAAAAAACATAAACAAATTGGAAATCGATATTCCTTAAATGGGCTCTTGATATTTGCTATATCTGAGTCTTTTAAAGCTTTTCCTCAAGCTAACTGTTCATATTCGCAAAACGATGAGTTTATTGTTAATGATAATATCGACATAGGACTTGCGGTTGACTCTGAAGCGGGATTAAAAATGCCTGTATTAAAAAATATTGAAGTTATGGATTTAAATGAATTATCATCCTCTTTGAATAGTCTTATTGAATCAGCTAGATCGAATGCTCTTAATCCGAAAGATTTATCAGGCGGTGTTATTAGTATATCTAATTTAGGTTCTTTTAATATTCGAAGTTTTGATGCTATTATTTTTCCTGGTCAAACATATATACTTTCTGTTGGTCAAATATTTGAAGATGTTATAGTTTCAAAGGGTGAAATTTCTACTGGTAGCTTTATGAACTTAACATTAGCTTGTGACCATAGAGCTGTTGATGGTGTTCTTGCAGCTAAATTTTTCTCAAATATTGCTAGTACAATGGAGAAAATTAAATAATGGATAAATTTGATATTGCTATAGTAGGAGGAGGTCCTGGAGGTTATGTTGCTGCTATAAAGGCTTCTCAATTAGGTTATTCAGTTTGTTTATTTGAAGAAGATAAATTAGGAGGTGTGTGTTTAAATTGGGGTTGTATTCCCACTAAATCACTACTTCATACTGCTGAGTTTATAGAAAAATCAAAAAATTACGGTCTTTCTGAAGGGGTATTGAAAAAATTAACTCTTGATATAATTGTTCAAAAATCTAGACAAGCTTCAGAAAATTTATCTAAAGGCGTTACTTCTCTTATGATAAAAAATAAAATTGAAGTTTTTAATGTTAGAGTTTTTCCTAAGAAATCAAATGATAATTTTGTTTTTGATATTGGAGATAAGAAAAATGTTACTTCTAAATATTGCATTTTAGCTACTGGTTGCAATCCAAGAAAACTCATGAATATGGAATTTGATGAAAGTATATGGAGTTCAAAAGAAGCCATGATACCAAAATTTCTTCCTAAAAATTTAGTAATAGTTGGTTCAGGAGCGATAGGAATTGAATATGCGAGTATTTATAATGCTTTGGGAAGCAATGTTACAGTTTTTGAAACTCAAGATAGAATTTTACCTCAGTTTGATAAAGACATTTCCAATGAAGCTAAAAAAATATTTGAAAAAAAGGGAATTAAGTTTGAATTAAATGCTAAAATTGAAAAAATTGACAAAAATGACAACTCTGTTTCAGTAAATTACAATGTGGATAAATTATTAATTGCTGATGCTTTGATTGTTTCTATTGGCGTTATCCCAAATATTACTAAAAAAATAACCGATGAATTTGATCTAAATCTAGACAAAAGTGGTTACTTAATAACCACCAATGAGGGCATGACTAACCATAAGAATTTATTTGCTATTGGTGATATTAGTGGAGGACCGTGGTTAGCTCACAAAGCTTCACACGAAGCTATAAATTGTATCAATTTTATTAAGACTAATAAAAATAGTCACAAAATATTAGAAAAGAATATCCCAGGTTGTATTTATAGTATTCCACAAATAGCCTCAATTGGCCTTACTGAAGAACAATTAATAGCCGAAAAAGTTGATTATAAAAAAGGCAGTTTTCCTTTTATGGCTAATGGTAAATCTCAAACTGTTAATAATGTTCATGGCTTTGTAAAAACATTATTTAATTCAAAAACTGGAGAATTGCTAGGTGCGCACCTAATTGGACCAGATGTTACAGAACTATTATCTACTTTTGGTATAGCTATGACTGCCGAAGCAACAGAAGAAGACTTTATAAATACAATTTTTGCTCATCCAACTTTATCTGAAGCTATTCATGAAAGCGTTTTGTCTGCTTTTGATAAACCTATACATTTTTAAGTTGTGATTAGACATCCTGAAAAAATTAAAAAATACAACCCAACGGTTTTAAAAAAACCTATTTGGTTAAAAGTTAAAGCCCCTACAAGTAAAACTTATTTTGAGACTTTAGATATAGTTAAAGAGCATAATTTGGTCACTGTATGTCAGGAAGCTGCCTGTCCTAATATTGGTGAATGCTGGAGTAAAAAACATGCAACTTTTATGATTTTGGGAGACACTTGCACAAGAGCTTGCGCTTTTTGCAATGTAAAAACTGGTAAGCCTTCTGGTCCGCCTGATCCTTTAGAGCCATTAAATGTTGCAAAATCAGTATTTAAGCTTGGTCTTAAGCATGTAGTTGTGACTAGCGTTGATAGAGATGATTTAAATGATGGTGGAGCTCAACATTTTATTGATACGATTAGGTATATTAGAGAACTCTCACCTTTAACTACAATCGAAATTTTAACACCTGATTTTTTAAGGAAGAATAAAAATTATATTGATATTGCTAATGTTAAGCCTGATGTTTTTAATCATAATGTAGAAACTGTTCCAAGGCTTTACAGACAAATAAGACCAGGATCAAATTATAATGAAAGTTTAAATCTATTACTTGAAGTAAAAAAACATGATTTGTCTATTTTTACTAAGTCAGGAATTATGGTTGGTCTTGGGGAGGATTTAAAGGAAATTGAATTAGTATTAAAGGATATGAAAAAATCTAAAATTGATTTTGTAACAATAGGACAATATTTACAGCCATCTATTCATCACGAGAAAGTACATAAATTTTATTCTCCTGATGAATTTTCGTATTTATATGATTTTTGTTTTTCTTTAGGATTTAAAATGATTTCATCTTCAGCAATGACCAGATCTAGCTATCATGCAGATGAAGATTTTATTAAATTAAAGCAATCTACTTAAATCTCTTTTAATAAAATACTAGACCATACAGCTATAAATTTTTCTTTACCTATTAGTCCTGATTTTTCATTTGTTGTTGCCTTAAGAGTAATTTGATCTCTGCTTATCTTTAATAAATTAACGAGATTATCTATTACTTTCGTGTAAACAATATTGATCTTAGGTTTTTCAGAAACAACCATTATATCAATATTACCTATAAATAAATTTTCATGTTTCATCTTATTCAGACTATATTTAAGAAAAATATTTGAATTTCTATTTTTATTTATTTTATTATTAGGAAAATAAACACCAATATCTCTTTTAGAAATAGCGCCTAATATAGCGTCTGTAATAGAGTGAAGTATTACATCTCCATCAGAATGTGAAATAATTTTATATTTTGATTTAATGACAACTCCGCCTAATTTAATGTTATTTGTAATGTTAGTTTTTTGAATTCTGTGAATATCATAACCTATACCAAATCTAATATTTTTAAATTCTAAGTATTTTAATTTTTCAGAATCTTCTTTTACTGTTAACTTGAAGTTATCTTTTTTTTCTTTTATATATTTTATTTTATGTATTTTTAATGATTGTCTTACCAGTTCACTATCATCAGTAACGTACTTATTTTTATTTTTGATATGCAGCTCTTTAATAACTTTAGTTTTAAAACCTTGAGGTGTTTTCAGTAACTTTAAATCATCTCTTGGTATACTTTTATTATCTAATATTATTGTATCAATTACTTTAGAATAAGGAATTACACAATCATATCCAATTTCTAAATATTTTTTTATGTTAAAAATTGTATCTTCATTAATAATTGGTCTTGCTAGATCGTGAATTATAGTGAATTCCTTATTAAAAACATTTTTAAAAAGAGCATTTTTAACACTATCAGACCTCTCATCGCCACCTCTAATTAATTGATATTTATTTTTATATTTAGCGAAAAGTGTTTTATTTTCTTTATTGTAAATAATAGTGATATTTTTTATTCCCAACACTTCTAATTTATCTAAAATATGTTCAATTAGTGGTTTATTTCTAAAATTTATTGTTGTTTTATTTACATTTTTACCAAATCTTGTACTTTTACCACCAGCAAGTAATATAAAATTGTAATTTTCAAATGTCATTTTTTAACAACAGAATTTTCATTCTATTTCTTTTAGTATTTTTTATAATTCTATTTGGTCTTACAGTCTATTCATTAATTTCATCTAATGAAATAGTTAGAAATGCTGAACTTATACAGTACATGGTTATTATTGATTTAAGTTATCTAATATTCCTATCATCATTTCTTTTTATTAATCTATTTAAAATCTATAAAACAAGAAAAAAAGAGGTTATAGGTCTTAGGTTATTTTATAAATTTTTTTTATTTTTTAGTATTTTTTCAATTATTCCAAGTACTATTATTTTAATTTCTTCTTTTATTTTTTTTAATATTGAGGTTAGTACCTGGTTAGGGCCAGCTTTTAAAAGTACTGTTAATAATTCTTATTTAATTGCAAATAAATTTATAAAAGAAACAGAAGATAATCTATTTACAGATACAAATTTTATTAAAAATTACATATTAGCTCAAAGAGATATAGATCCTTCAATTATAGAAAGGTTTGATATGGAGACTGTTTATTTAAAAACTAATGAATCTTTTAAGATTATCTATTCGTCTGAAAGTAAGATTCTTCTAAAAGGAGCAAATAAAGATTTTATAACTAATAATAAAAATAATGATCTAAAAATTTTTTTTAATGAAGGTCAGTTTTTTTCAAATGTAAAAATTAATGATAATAATAATTTAATTATTATTAAAAAAATTGATTTAGAACTTTTAAAATTTTATAAAAATATAATTAAATCTTATAACGTCTATCAAGATATAGATGATAATAAAAAAAATCTTCAAATTACTTTTTTTACAATATTTTTTATTATATCTAGTTGCATAATTTTGATTTTTCTTATTATTGGATATAAATTCAGTGTTAATTTAGCAAATCCTATTAGGGATTTAAGCATTAATATTCATAATTTAAAAAAAGGTATACTCCCTAAATTAAATTCAAAGACTATAGATCGAAAAGATGATATTTCACTTCTTTCTCATTCTTTTAACTCTATGAGTAAAACAATTTCAGAGCAAAGAAATAAATTGATTTTAAAAAATAAAGAAATTTTAGACAATATGCCTAAAGTTATTAATTCTGAAAAAAATAAAGCTTTAGCCGATCTTGCTAGAAAGATATCTCATGAAATCAAAAATCCTTTAACGCCTATGTTATTGTCTGCTGAATTTATAGAAAAAAAAATTAAAGGCACTGATTTAGAAAAAGATATTTCAAATTCAGCAAACTCTATAAAAAGACAAATTTTTTTAATACAAAATTTAATTAATGAATTTTCATCTTTTGCAAGAATGCCAAAAGCAAAATTTGTTAAACTAAATGTATCCGAAATTTTAAATATTTATCTTGATGAGTATGTTAAAAACTATGATCATATAAAATTTATCAATTCTATCAATAATGATATTTATATTAATTTTGATCAATCCCATCTTGATATTATATTAAATAACTTATTTAAAAATTCTATAGAGGCAGGTAAGAATTTTAAAGATTTTGTGATATACATATCACTTTATAATAAAGATAATTTGACTGAACTGGTTTTTAAAGACAATGGACCAGGTTTTGATGGAGATGTTAATCAATTGATAGAGCCTTATTTTTCTACAAAGAATTCTTCAGGCTTAGGTCTCTCTCTAGTAAATAAAATTATAAGTGACAATGGATCACATTTTAATATTAAAACATCTAAAGATAATGGCTTTGAGGTTAAAATAATTTTTAATGCCTAATATATTGATTATTGATGATGAAATTGAAATTTGTAAACAAGTTTCACTTACTCTAAATGATGAAGGTCATAAGTCTTCTTTTGTTCTTAATTCGGATGATTGTCTCACTGAAATTTATGAAAACAGTTACGATTTAGTATTAGTAGATTTATGGCTTAAAAATAGCAAATTAAATGGAAATGAATTAATTTCTACTTTATCTAACAGTTTTAAAAATTTAATAATTATATCTTTTAGTGGTCATGCTAATATTGATAATGCTATTGAATCTCTAAAATGCGGTGCTCATGATTTTATTGAAAAACCATTTGAGACTAAAAAACTACTGCATGTAATTTCTAAAAATTTAGAATTATTAAAAAATAAATTAACAATCGATAACTATAGAAATAAATTATCTTTTCATACAAAAATTGATTTCATTGGATCTTCTAAAGAAATAACTAATTATTTAGAAAAAATTGATAAATTTAAAAACAAAGAAAATATATTTATTTCAGGTCCTCCTGGAATAGGTAAATTTTTTCTAGCTAATTTAATGCATAATAAGATATCTAATAATAATTTTGATACTTTTATAAATTTAAATGAAATTATTCTTAGCTATGATGATATTTATAAACTTAATTCAATACATGATTATTTTACTTTTTATATTAATGATATCGATTCATTTAAAGGTATTAATTTAAATCTGTTAAGTGATTTTTTAATAAATAATAAGATTAATGCATCTATAATTGGAGACTCTCATCAAGATTTAGATATTAATAAATATAATTTTTTTAATAATAGTTATAAACTAAAAGCTTTAAAATTTAGATCAGATGAAATTATTGAAATTTTTATTCATTATCTTGATCTTTTTTCAGAAAAATTATTAAGTAAAAAATTTACTTTAGATGATAACTGTAGAGATATTCTTATAAAGTATGATTGGCCTGGTAATATATTTCAATTAATGAATATGACTGAGAATTTAGTTAAGAATTTAGATTTATTGAACTCTAACATTTCAATTAAAGATATTGAATTATATATTAATGATATTAATTCTGACAATAACTTGTATGATCTTTCTTACAAAGATGCTAAAGACTCTTTTGAAAGAGATTATTTAGTTAATAAATTAAAAGCCAACAATTGGAACGTTACAAAAACAGCAACAATTTTAAAATTAGATCGTGTGTCTCTTTATAGAAAAATTAAATCTTTGAAAATTAATTTAACAGAATGAATATTTTAATTCTAGGTTCTGGTATTGTTGGTGCTAATTTAGCACAAAAACTCTCAGAACAAGGTAAGAATGTTTTTTTAATTGATGATAATACTGAAGAGTTAAAGTCTCTTTCTGATAAATTTGATATTAAAACACTTACGGACGATCCTTTAGATCCTGGTTTTTATAAAAATTTTAACCAGAAAATTAATTATTTTATAGCAGTGACTAAAAGTGATGAAAAAAATATTTTAACATGTAAGTTTGCTAAAGACTTTTTAAAAGTTGATAAAACAATAGCTCGTATTAGAAATCAAAATTTAATAAATGAAGCTAATGATAATTCTTTTAAAGCTAGTAATGAATTTTTAGATTATGTAATCTCTCCAGAGAATGAAGTTGCGGGTAACATTTTTGAAAAAATACATATGCCAGGAGCTTTCTTTAGTGAAAAATTTATTTCAAATCAATTATCTTTAGTTGGTTTAAAATCATCTGATCTTTTTAAGAATAATTCTTATGATGAAATTAAAGATTTTTTTAATTTAAATAATATTATCTATATTGGTCATTTAATTGAGGATCAAATTTCATTTGATTTTCAAGGCATTAAAGATTCTGACCATCTTTACTTAATATTAAAGTTAAATAATATCCAATCTCTTATTAAATTTTTTGGATTTGTTGATCAGGCATTAAATATTTTATTAATAGGTGGTGGTAATATCGGTTATAATTTAGCTAAATTAATAGAAAATGATGAACAAAAAATTAACTTAAAAATTTTAGAAACAGATTCTCATAGATGTGAATTTTTAGTTAAAGAATTAAAAAATGCTGAAATTTTCAATGGAAATGCATTAGATCAAGCTCTGTATGAAGAGTTAGATCTCAGTAATATGAATTTGGTTATTAGCGTGACAGATAGTGATCAAATTAATATAATTCTATCAATTATAGCAAAAAAAAGGGGTTCTGATTCAGTAATTTCAATAATTAATAATGAGACCTTCTCGTCATTTGCTAATGATTTAGGAATTGATATTTTTATTAATCCAAGGGAGTTAACAACTTCTAGAATTATTGAAAAAATCAGTCAAGGTAATTTGCTTTCTTATCATTCAATTTTAAGAGATTCTCATACTATTTATGAGATTAAGTATCATAATGATTTATACGAAATAATAAAAAATAATAAGATTTATAATCATATTTGTACTTTTTCAGAAGATAAACTTTATTTAAATAATATTGACCATCTTCCTTCTAATAGTGATGTTCTTTTTATTAGTTTAGAAAATAAATATTCAGCAAAATTTGAAAAAATCCTTGATGATTATTGATAATAATTTTTTTTTAGACCTTCATTCTTATTTAAATGAAATATCTGTCAAATATATTTTGCCTAATATTGGAAAAATTGAATTAACTGATATTAAAACCAAATCTGATAATTCTAAAGCAACTATTTATGATGTTGAAATTGAAAATTTATTAATTAATTATTTTAAAAATTACGGATTTAATTCTTTTATTGCGGAAGAATCTTTTCCTAATAATTTTAAAGATAAAGATAAATTTTTAACTTTAGATCCCATTGATGGCACTAGAAATTTCATTAATGGTGTAAATAAAATTGCTGTTATGATTAGTTACATAGAGCATGAAAACCTTATTTTTTCTGTAATTTATAATCCTATTAATAAAGATTTCTATCATTTATTTAATAATAAAATTTTTAAAAACTTTAATTTATATTCTTTGAAGAATTTTGATCGTCATATCGGCTTTTTAAACCAAAATGGATTAAATAAATTCTCTAATATATTAGGACCTTTTAAAGTTCAGGATAAATCAAGTTCTATTGGTTATGATATGATTCAAATATTGGAGGGCGATAGAAGTTTTATTCCTATTTATAAAGGTAAGCTATGGGATATCTTTCCAGTCTTAGGGTTTTTAGAAAAATTAAATTTCAATTCATTAAATGATAATGATTTAAAATTTAATTTAAATCTATCTGAAGATAGTTTCTTTTATTATGCTAAAGTCTAAAGTTCTTTTCATGGGACTTGGAAGAATAGGTTTTCATATGTCTTCTCATCTATCTAAATGTAAAAATATAGATTTGTTTGTTTATAATAGATCTAAAAGTAAATTAAAACTATGGTCAAAAAAAAATAAATCTTTTTTTTATAACGATAAAACTATTGAAAAATTTGACTTTATAATTACTTGTTTGAAGGATGATGCTGCTGTTAATTCTGTCTTAACAAATAAGTCATTAATCTTAAATTTATCTAAAAATACCATTGTTATTGATCATTCAACAATCTCAATACCTCAGGTAATTAAGCTAAATGCTTATTTTAAAAAATATAATGTATCATTTTATGATGCTCCAGTTACTGGTGGTGAAGAGGGTGCTAAAAATTCAGTTCTTTCATCCATGATAGGTGGCCCTAAGAAAAATTTAAATAAAGTTAAAAGCATAATCAATTCATATTGTAAAAATATTATACATATGGGTAGTTCTGGTTCAGGACAACTTTGTAAGTTTTCTAACCAAATTCTTATCTGTGGTATTCTGATATCCATTTCTGAGGCAATTAAATTTAATAAAGTTAATAAATTAGATCAAAATAAATTTTATAATGCTGTATTAAATGGTGCTGCTGGCTCATGGCAATTAAAAAATAGATTTCCTACTATGATTAAAAATCAGTTTGATTTTGGTTTTTCAACTGAACTTATGGCAAAAGATTTAAGATATATTGTTAATCATGCTAAAAAAATGAATGTAGAATTAAATTTAACCACTAAAGCATTTAAGCTTTATAAAAAACTTTCTATATCAAAATTTAAAAATCAAGACACTTCTTCTATATTAAATTTGATATGAAATATTGGTCTAAGGGTATTGATCACTTAGATAAAATCGATAAAATTTTTAAAAATTACAGAACAAAAAAAGTTTTATTAAATACAGATAAAACTGCCTTTCATGTATTATTCAATTCTGTTTGTTCTCAACAAATATCTACAACTGCTGCAAATTCTATTCAATTAAAATCAAAGTTGATTTTTAAAAAAATTATATTATCTAACTTTGTTTCTAATGTTAGTAAAATTGAAAATCTTCCTATTACCAAAAATAAAAAAAAATGTATTTTCAGTTTGGTTAAATATTTAAATGATCATAAAAATATTAGATTTAAATTAATGTCTGATCAGGAAGTGTATGATCATTTAATAAATATATTCGGAATTGGTCCTTGGACTATACAGATGTTTAATATATTTTATAAAGGCAGCCAAGATATAATCCCAATTAAAGATTTGGGTTTTATTAATTCTTATAAAAAATTGTATAAAGACCCTTTTTTAAATAATTTAGACTCAAATATTTTATTATGGAAGCCTTATGGAACTATTGTGACTATGAATTTATGGTTAGTTTATGATGGAAAACCGCTAGATTTTTAAATGACTCTTTCCCAAGGTAATATAACAAATTCATTACTATTAAATTCATATAAAGATAAATCGCAATTTTTTTTTATGGACTTTTTATTATAAAGAACTACTAGCTTTGAATTAGGAATATTTTTTCTTATAATTTCAGCAGTTTTTCCAGTATCAATTTGATCATTAACAATAACTATTTTTTCTAGAGAGGATATTTTCTTAATATTTTTTATTGAAATAATATTTATATCTTCAATTTCCAAATAATGAGCAATAATTGATCCTGGAATTAATCCTCCCTTAGATATTATTACTAATTTTTTCGGGTTGTATTTTTTCTTAATTATTTTAGCTAATTTTATACAATCTGTATGAATGTCATGGTAGCTAAGGTATACTTTTTTCATATAATAATTATATTATAATATTTATGAAAAGCAATTTAGGTATATTGAGTTCTAATTCTAATTCTTTAGATTTTTTAACATCTAATAAATTAATTAATTATCTTAATTTTGATTCTGTTGCTTCAAGAAACATAGAAGATTCTAAAAATATAGCCTCTATGTATAAATTTAAAAAATATTATGGCTCATATGAAGAAGTTATTTCTGATAAAGATATAGATATAGTAATTAACTTTCTACCCAATCCTATTAAATTTGAATATACATATCTATTGTTAAAAGCTGGCAAGAAGGTTATTTCTAATTACCCTATATTTAATTCAAATAGTGACGTATCTTTTATTGAAGAGATTATTTCTTCCGAATTTTCTAAAAACTTATTTTTAATTTATAATTATGACTACTCTAGATTAGTTAATACTAATTCTAAAAATATTATCTATACAAAACATTTGAATAATAGTTTTGGTAATAAATTATCTTCAATGCAGGATCTTTTTTTTGATAAATCTCCGGATTTATTTTATTTGTTAAATCATTATAAGAATGAAAATATTAAAGTTAATGTTATTAAAAAAAATTATGACTCTTTATATAATAAATTATCCTACTTAAATGCGTTTATTTCCATTAATGATATTTTTAATATCAATATTATAATCAATAATACTGGTGAATTTGATGATCTTTTAACTATATCAAATCAAAATACAATTAATTTGAATACCGATATAGTTACTGATAACAAAAAAACCTATAATCAAATGGATTTATTATCATTTATTAAAAATAATAAAACCTTTGATAATTATACTTTTTTTCAATACTATCCCTACAAATTATTCAATGAGGTTATAAATGTCTGAAAATATTGCTTTTTCTGTTTCTGGATCGGAAACTTACTATCATAAAGATTGGTTAAAATCTAAAGGTTTTAAATGGGTTTCTTCTGGAAAGAAATGGGAGAGAAATAATATTCTTGAAATTGAAGCTGATGCTTTTGGAGAATATTGTAGAGAGTTTGGACTTTATTATGAGAGATCTGATAAAGGGATGCCTAAATTTAATTATGAAAGTTATTTATGGGATGGCAATATTCCAGATAAAAATGTTTGGTATGACGAAAAAGATCTTCCAAAAGTATCTAATAAATAATTAATGAAGAAAAATGGATAATATACCATACAAGAAAAATATTATGGCGACTAAAAAAGCTATATAATATGGTATATTCTGTTTTTTCATTTTAATGAAACCATTATTACCAAATACTTTTATAATTAACAACAAGCATTTATCTTCAATACTATCGCCAAGTACAGACATTATTGATTATAATTATGACTCTAACGGCCTTCATAAATTAAATTTACTTCAGATACTCCGACCAGATATTTATTTTGGAAAAAAATTATCTGATGAAAAATTTTTTGATCATTCAAAAAAATATTATCAAGAATTAATTAGTAATAATATTATTTCTAAAAAAACAAATAATTTTAATCTTTATAAAATTCATTCTGAAAACCATTCCCAGGTTGGATTGGTTACTTTATTGGATATTAATGATTATCAAAATAACAAAATAAAACCTCATGAAAAAATTCTTGTTCACAAAGGAAAAGAGAGGGCAGACCAATTAAAAAAGGTGAGATATCAAATTTGTCCTATTTATCTTTTTTTTGACGACAGTAAATTAAAGATAGATTTTCATAAAGAAATTAATAGCAACCCTATCATCTATTTTAAGTCAGGGAACTATTCTCATTCTATTTTTGAATCTCAAACTAATTTTACTAGTAAAATTAGTTTTGATGAACTTTATATAGCTGATGGACATCATAGGGTCGAGGGTTTCTCTCAACTGAATAATTCAAAAACCAAAACTTTATTTCTTGCTGTAATTTTTCCTAAATCCCAATGCAATAATTTAACTTATAACCGGTCTGTAAAATTTCCAAAAACTTACAAATCTACAAATTTTATAAATGACTTAAGTCTTTTTTTTCAGATTAAGGAAGTAAAAAAACCCAATAAAAATAAATTTCAAATATATTTTGAAGGTAAATTATTAAGCTTAAGTTTAAAATCAAATTATAAATCTTTAGGAGCTGATTGTTTAGATTTCGGAGAGTTTATTCTAAAACAAATTCTTGATATTAGAGATGAAACTAATGATGAGAGAGTTGAATTTGTCCCACCTTCTCTTGGGGATGGATATTTGAAGAATCAAGTTGATAATGATATTAATAATATATCTACTTTTATGAGACCCGTAAAAATTGATTTAGTAATGGAATACGCTAAAAAAGGAAAATTTATGCCCCCAAAGGCAACTTGGTTTGATCCCAAACCTCTTGATGGTATTTTTTATCATCATATCGAATAGTTTTTAACAGTTAGGAAAAAAAATGAATAAACCAAATATTAAACCCAATCATCCATACTTTTCATCTGGACCATGTTCTAAGAGGCCAGGCTGGTCTTTAGACGCTTTATCTAATGCTTTTCTAGGAAGATCTCACCGAGCCAAAACCGGTAAGGCAAAATTAAATGAAGTAATTACTAAATCTAAAGAAGTTCTTGAACTACCTAATGATTATTTTGTTGGAATTGTTCCTGGTTCTGATACTGGAGCTATAGAATTAGCAATGTGGAGTTTACTTGGTCAAAGACCAGTAGATGTTTGTGGCTGGGAAACATTTGGACTTACCTGGGTTAAAGATATTACTAAACAGTTAAAATTAGATAATGTCACCACTCATCAAACTAGTAATTATGGTGAAATTCCAGATTTATCAAAAGTTAATTTTGATAATGATGTAGTTTTTACCTGGAATGGAACAACCTCAGGGGCGTGTGTTCCTAATGCTGATTGGATACCTGATGACCGTAAAGGTTTATCTATATGTGACGCAACTTCTGCTGTATTTGCAATGGAAATGGACTTTAAAAAACTAGATGTTATTACATGGTCTTGGCAAAAAGTATTAGGTGGAGAGGGTGCTCACGGAATGATTGCTCTTTCTCCAAGAGCTGTTGAAAGGCTAGAAAGCTATGAGCCTGATTGGCCAATGCCTAAAATCTTCCAAATCGCAAAAAATAAAAAATTTACAAAAGAAATTTTCGAAGGTGCAACCATTAATACCCCTTCATTACTAGCTACAGAAGACGCTATTGATGCTTTAAATTGGTGTATTTCTATTGGAGGTCAAAAAGAGCTTATTAAAAGATCGCAAAGTAACCTTAATGTAATTAAAAAATGGATAGAGTCTAACGATTGGGTTGAATTTTTAGCTACCGATCCAGCAACTTATTCTTCGACTAGTATTTGTTTTAAATTTACTCATCCAGATTTTACTAAACTAGATAATGAAAATCAAAAAAAATTAGTCAAAGAAGTCTGCTCTATAATTGAAAAAGAAGACGCAGGTTATGATATTAACGCCTATAAGGATGCCCCAGCTGGAATTAGGATTTGGGGTGGAGCTACCGTTGAATCTACTGATATAGAAAAAGTATTACCTTGGATTGAATGGGCATTTTTTGAAACACTAAAGGAGTATAAATAATTATGAAAATATTAATTTCTGATAAAATGAGTAATAAAGTTGAAGACGTATTAAAAACTAACAATATCCCCTTTGATATTAAAACTGATCTTTCACCAGAACAATTAACAGAAATTATAGATGATTATGATGGTATCTTAATTAGATCGGCAACAAAATTAAAAGCTGAAATTATTGGTCACTGTAAAAACTTAAAAGTTATTGGCAGAGCTGGTGTGGGCGTAGATAATGTTGATATTGAAGCAGCTACTAAAAATAAAATTTTAGTCATGAATACTCCTTTAGGTAATTTAGAAGCTACAGCTGAATTAACTGTAGGATTAATGTTTTCTCTTATGCGTCATATTCATTTAGCAAGCCCAAGTACACATGAAGGTAAATGGGAAAAATCAAAATTTTTAGGAACGGAATTAAAGGGCAAAACTCTTGGCGTTGTTGGATTTGGAAATATCGGTCAAAGAGTTGCCGAAATTTGTTCTGTTATAGGTATGAAAATTATTACAAATAGTTCTTCTGCTACAGATGAAAGTTTATCTAAATTTAAAGCAACTAAAGTTTCAACGGAAGAGTTAATATCTACCTCTGACGTCATCTCTCTTCATACTAAGCTTAACGACCAAACTAAAAATATGTTTAATTTATCTTCGCTTAAAACAATGAAATCTTCTGCTGTATTAATTAATTGTGCTAGAGGTGGTTTAATCAATGAAGCTGACTTAAAAGAAGCCCTTGATAATAGTATAATTGCTGCCGCTGCAGTAGATGTTTATGAAACAGAGCCCGCAGTCGATAGTGCTATGTTTAATGCAAAAAACTTATTATTAACACCGCATTTAGGAGCTTCTAGCAAAGAAGCACAATCAAATGTTGCAATTGATGTTGCGAAACAAGTTGCTGACTACTTGTTAAATGGAAATATAATCAATAACATAAACAATATTGAATAAAGCAAAAATATCTCTTCGACCATCTTTTACTGAAAATGTAAATATGATGGTTGGAAGAGCTGTCCAGTCGTCTAGGTTTAATAAAAACTTCTTAAAAATTTTATCCGCTAATCATTCTACAATAAAATTAAATTTTCCTGTTTTAATTAAAAATAAAACTGAAATTTTTACAGGTTGGAGATCTGTTCATACTCTCCATAAACTTCCTTCTAAGGGAGGGATAAGATACTCAACTCAAGTAGATCCTAACAAGATAGAAGCTCTTGCTTCATTAATGACATATAAATGTGCAATCGTTGAAGTTCCTTTTGGAGGATCAAAAGGCGGTTTAAAAATCGATAAAACAAAATACTCTAATAATGATTTAGAAAGAATTACTAGACGATTTGCGATTGAGTTATCTAAAACTGGATTTCTTTCACCTTCTACTAATGTGCCAGCTCCAGACGTAGGAACTTCTTCAAAAGAAATGTCATGGATAGTTGAGGGTTATAAATCAATTCATCCTAATGATATTAATCATATTGGTTGTGTAACCGGTAAGCCAATTGAGCTAGGTGGTATAAATGGCAGAAATGAAGCTACAGGAAGAGGGGTTGCTGAAGCCCTGTTAGAATTTTTTAGACATTCAGATGAAGTCAAAAAATCAAAATTAAATAAATCTTTATCTGAAAATTCTATTGTAGTTCAGGGAATGGGAAATGTAGGTTTTAATTTTATTAAATCTGTTTATCAAATGTATCCTTTAGTTAAAATTACTGGAATAATTGAAAAAAATGGATCTATTTATGACCCATCAGGAATCGATTTAGATAAATTTATTAAAAAGTTTGATAAATATAAAAATATTGAAAAAATTAATTTTAAAGGTTTTTTAAAAAAAAATTCAATAGAAGATTTTCCTGCAGATATTTTAATTCCGTCAGCTATTGAAAATGTAATAAATAAAAGAAATGTTAATAAAATAAAAGTTAAATTAATACTGGAAGCTGCTAATGGTCCTATTACTTATAATGCGGATGAAATTTTAATCAAAAAAGGTATCACAGTTATTCCTGACATTTATGTGAATGCAGGCGGAGTTGTTGTCTCATACTTCGAATGGGTTAAGAATATTTCACAAATTAGATTTGGTAGACTTCGTAAAAGATTTGAAGAGGAAAGAGATGGCAATATAGTTGAGTCAATTGAAAAACTGACAAATAAAAAGATTTCAAAAGAGCTTAAAGATAAAATAATAAATGGCGCTAGTGAATTAGATTATGTTAATTCTGGTTTACAAGATGCAATGAGGAACGCCTTTCAAGATATTCTAAAAATTAAGAATAAAATGAAATTAAGATCGTTTAGAGATGCGGCATACACACTTTCATTGAAAAGACTTGAAAAAACGCATTTGGATTTAGGCTTATAATAAAGTATATATATTTCTGTTTCGGGGAGTAGCTCAGGCTGGTAGAGTGTCTGCTTTGGGAGCAGAAAGTCGCAGGTTCGAATCCTGTCTCCCCGACCACTAAAATAAATTTTTTAAGCTTTTAGGAAATAATAAAATAAGTAGTTATATCTATACTAGAGCTATCAGTTATTAATATATCTATTCATAACTTTATCTAACTTTTCTAATGAGTCTTTTGAAAAACAAATCCCAATTTTAGTTCTTCTAAATAATATATCTTCAGAATTTTTAGCATATTCCTCTTTAATTAAATAAATTACTTCAAATTCATATAGTTCATCAGAAATTTTTTCACCTAAACCATTTAATAAATTGGTATACTTCATAACATTTTTTAAATTTGATCCATATGTAGAGATAAGTCTTTTAGTTAATTCTTTTGGTAGCTCAATATTTATTTCATCTAAATTTCCCTGAGAACCTGGTAGATTTTTTTTACTTGTCCATGAATTTTTTTCTATTAAAATATACTTAGATAAGCTTTCTAAAACATGTTCGGCTAACTTTCTATATGTTGTTAGCTTACCCCCAAATATTGTTAAGATTACTGGTCCCTTGTCATTTATTTCAAATTCATAATCTCTAGATACCTTAGATGCTTTTTGATTAAAATCATTTACTAATGGTCTTATTCCAGAATAAGAAAATACAATTTCTTTTCTTGTAATTTCTTTTTTTAAAAAAATATTACACGCCTTTAATAAATATTTGACTTCTTCATCAGTTATTTTTGGATTTTCAAAAGTATCAACTTCTATATCCGTAGTTCCAACTAATAGGTATTTTTCTAAATAAGGAATTATAAAGACAATTCTTTTGTCGGGTTGTTGTAAAATATAAGCTTGTTCTCCGTTATAATTTTTTTTTATTACAATATGACTACCCTGAACGAGTCTTAAGGATTTATTGGTATGAATATTACAAATATTTTTAATGGTATTTACTGCCCATGGGCCAGAAGCGTTAACTAAAGTTTTTGCATATTTTGTTTGATTATTGCTTAATCTAATTTCCCAGTAATCATTTACTCTTTTAGCTTCAATTATTTCTGTATTTAAAAAAAAATCAGCTCCTTTGCTTATTGCGTCTTGTGCATTTATCAAAACTAATCTTGAATCGTCTATTTGAAGGTCTGAATATTCATAACCTATTTTAAAATTTTCTTTAATTGGATTGTCGTTATAATCTTTATCTAAATACACAAACTTGGATTTAGGTAAAGTAATAGCCCCCCCTATAAAATCATATAATAATAAACCTAATCTAATAATCCAAATAGGTCTTATTGATTTAACATGTGGCATAACAAACCTAATGGGTTTGACTATATGAGATGCTATCTTTTTAATAACCTCTCTTTCTTTTAGTGACTCTCTCACTAATCTAAATTGATAGTCTTCTAAATACCTAATTCCTCCGTGTATTAATTTTGTTGACCATGA